>UPTN01000032.1_pt1 | contig 68330 bp, 60 predicted proteins | sample 2160111 | NCBI WGS metagenome assembly UPTN01 (sample SAMN06265058, study PRJEB28932) | marine metagenome | isolation source: Columbia River Estuary | place: USA:Columbia River Estuary, USA | collected 2014-05-05
TCGGCATAAGCTACAATCCTTACATCTATTGAGCTTGCACCAAGCTCTACAACTCTAACTACTGGATCTAGATCTGGGTCCGAAACAAAATTATTGCTTTTTAAAATATATTCTTTTATGTGTGATCTAATATTCTCCAATTCTTCTATAGATGTTGAATAAACTAAATTTATAGTCCAGTTAATTCTTCTATTTACCATTTCACCATGATTAATTACTTTTACATCTGAAAGATCTTTGTTAGGTATAGCCATTGGAGCTGTATCAAATGTTCTTATTACAGTAGATCTAAAACCTATTGTTTCAACTATTCCATGCAGCTCTCCGATTACCTCAATTCTATCTCCAGGTTGGAATCTATGCTCTCCAATAATCAATATTCCTGCTATTAGATTTTTAAAGAAGTCTTGCGCTCCTAATGCTACTGCAACTGAAAATAAACCCAATCCAGCTACCAATGGGCCAATTTGAATTCCAAAAATATCTAAAATAATTGCAATACCTATAACCCATACAATGAATCTTGAGGCTCTTTCGAGCCACATTTGCATTGATGCTGTAAGCCAAGAGCTTGTAGATAAAGCTTCAAATATTGGTTTTACAGCGCTAGAAAGAGCACTAAATATAGTAAATATTACAAAAGCCCTAACTATATTTGTAGCTATATCTCCAACAATTCCAGAAATGGGCAATATCAAAGTGCAAATATAAAGAGCCACTGTTATTGGAACTAATCCCAATGGCTTTTTAAGCGCATTAAGTATTTCATCATCAATATTTGATTCAGTACTCTCAGCAAGCTTACCTAATGAGTTTAATATTACCGATATAACAAACCCTCTAAAGAGAAATGCTGCAAGTAATACAAGTAAAGAAGAAATTATGGACCCAAGGCCTATACCTAGAAAACCTGAGTTCCAAACATCTTGAACTAAAACAATAAAGTCATTCATAATAATTTAAATAGTTACCTATCATTATTTTATATCTATTTTTAATTAATAGGTATAGAGATCACTTCTTACTTCGATCCATAAAATAGAATGGAATATAGAGTAAGTAAAACATTATTAATGCTATTGGGGTTGTAATTAATAGATGGAAAGGCGGATCCGGAAATAAATCAAAAAGGCTCTCGCCATCTGGTTTTTTTGCAAGATACCAATAATTTGCTGGATCGCCTAGAGCAGTATTAATTATCCATATAGCAGGAAGCAAGACAAAAAGAGTTATTAAAGAAACTAAACCAACATCTTTAAAGAATGGCCTATTGCCTAGAGTTATGGTGGCATACAGAATTCCTAGAACTATCATCCCATGGCCTATATAAAAATAAACATACTCAACATCAAATTTTTGTATATCAGGAGTTATCATTGCAAGAGTAGCACCAGCCATTCCCCAAAAAAATGCAATTTTATAACAAATTTTGGGTCCTCCAAGTAAAAACCATGCAACAAAAATTTCAGAAAGATCGCACATGTGAAAAGGTAAGACTTCTCTCCAGTCATAAGGGTTTTCTAAGTAAAAAAGATCCTTGAAAGGAGAGGACACTACATGAGCCAAAATGACATATGCTATTAACTTTGAGATATTTTCAGTAGATCGCTGTGTCGCATTTTTCATTTTTAAAGGAATGATTACGCATATCAATGTAACAATTAATAAAGTTAACAAATGAAGGTTGGAGAATAGAACAAATGTATTGTCAGACATAAAGCCTCAAAAATTTATTTGGTTTATTATAGTTTAAATTTAAGAATTATCTAATTTTTCAAGCAACAATGACTCTGTAAGAATCGCAGGAAGAATATCAGGTTTCAACATTCCAGGCTTCCAATATATATATAAAGGAACTCCGCTCCTGCCATAGAAATTTAAAGATTTTAAAATATCGCTATCTTTATTGGTCCAGTCTGCAACTATGTAATTTATATTATTTGCAATTAGGTACTCTTTAACAAGAGGTCTAGAGAGAGCAATTTTATCATTTGCCTGGCAAGTAATACACCAAGCAGCAGTGAAGTTAATGAGGTATGGTTGTTTTTTGGCTTGCATCTCATCTTCAATTCCAAAATACCATTGGCCAATATCATTTTTATTTGAGCTTACGGCAGGACTGGAGTTTGAAATATTATTTATCGAGACAAGTTGAGTAATTATAGAACCCAAAACTATTGAAGTTATTAAAATAAGAAAAATAGTATTTTTAAAAGTTTTAAAAACCCAAATAAGTAGGCCAATTAACAATAAGCAAACCAATAAATTTATTAGCCCATCTATATTAGATTGAATACTAAATACCCATATTAACCATAATGCAGTTGCAAACATTGGGAATGCAAAGAATTCTTTTAACGTCTCCATCCACTTACCCGGTCTGGGCATGAGAGATATTAGCTTAGGATTTGCACTAAGAAGCATGTAGGGTGCTGCAAACCCGAGCCCAAGTGATGCAAAAATAGGCAACGTAGTGCCAGAAGGCTGAACCAATGCATATCCAATAGCAGCACCCATAAAAGGAGCTGTGCAAGGAGAAGCAACGATTACTGCAAGTACACCCGTTAAGAAAGAATTCAAGTATCCAGAATATGACTCATTATTAAAATTTGATCTAGTCAAAGAGCTTCCTATGTTGATATCTGTCAATAAAATAAGACCTATAACAAACATTACAATCGCTAAAGAGGATACAATTAAAGGAGATTGAAGTTGAAAACCCCAGCCAAGATAATTTCCAGACTCTTTCAAAACTATCAAAAGAACGGCAATAGCTAAAAATGAAATTAATACACCCAAGGAAAAGCTTAAGGAATGAAGTCTTATCTTATTTTCAGATTCTCCACTCATTGATACAAAACTTAAGACTTTTAGAGATATTACTGGGAAGACGCAAGGCATCAGATTTAAAATCAATCCCCCTATAAAAGCAAAAAATAAAGCTTCAAGTATTCCAAATTCATTACTTTGTTCAGCGCTTAGCATTAAATCAGAGTCTATTAAATAGACACTATCATCTATTTCAATTAAACCTTTAATATTATTACTATCTAGTTGGCCATCTAACAGATCGACCGAAAGTAGATAGGAGTTTTCATACTCAATGAGATTTTGAGCAGCAGCATGATCAACGAAGTCTTGAATTTCAGAAAAGAAGTAAACGTTTGAGACATTAGAAGTTTTAGAAAACCTTATCTCTAAAGTTTTCTTATTTATACTTGCTTCAACTGGAAGAATGGTTGAAGGTATGTCTGACTGAATTTTTATTAGATTACTATCAAATTCAATATTGTTTATTGAGGTTTTTATTAAGGCTTTTTCTGGAATACATACATCTGCGCATATAAGGAAGTCCACAGAAACTTCAATAGATGAATCTAAGCCAGTATTTTCGTAATTAAGAACTTTAAAAGGAAAAATAACTTCTTTATCATAACCATATGTCATCAGAGGTGGATATGGTATTAAATGCGGAGTAGGCCAGCTAATCTGACTTAATTCAAGATTATCCGGCATATTCCATTTAATCTCTAAAGGGCCGCCTGAATCACCAGGGTTCTTCCAATAAGTATGCCAGCCGCTGTTAAGATCAAACTTTATACCAATAAATGATTGGTTTGCAATGAGATTTTCTGCGCTCTTCACCAAAGATACTTTTGCATGACCAGTATTTACTTCATTGGAACCTATTCCAATCATTGGGATCAGAATTAGCAGTAATAGTTTATATTTCATAGCCTAATATTATCATTATTTGATTATTGAATAGAGATTTGTGGTCTAATGTTTAATATTGGTACAAAGAGGTTATTTACAATAGCAAAAATTTATTTATGTATTTTACTGGAGTAATTATTTTGAACTATTTCCCAATTTATATGTCTTAACTTTATGAAATTAATATTTTTTATAACAGCATTTCTATCCTTATTTACATATTCAGAAGAGACCACTGATCCGCTAATTCAACCGGAAGATATATGGGTCTTAGATACGCATAGCAGCAGGTTTTCAGGGAATGGGCAGGTTCTATATATGATGCCGCAAGATGCGCTGCACACTTATAGAGGAAGAGAGTATGGCGATTGGAATCAGTTTTCATATATTGATTCAAGGAAATTAGTAAGACTTAAGAAGGGCTATAGAGTAAAACTTATTGAGCCATTTTTTAGTGGCGACATATACAAGGTGAGCCTTTTAGACGGTTTTAGTAAAGATAAAACATACTACTTAATCACAGATGATTTAAATCGAAAATATAAAAAAATGGAGCAGATCGATGATAAAAAATAAATTTTCAATAATTATACTTTTAGGATTATTTACAGCTAGTTGTGTAAATATTTCGCAACAGCCGACTACAGTATCTAGAGGTGACGTTCAAAAACAACAGAGCATAACTCTTGGAACTATTTTAGACATTACCAATGTGACCATTGAAGGTGACAGAAGGCTTGGAGCAGCAGCAGGAGCGGCAATTGGAGGCGTTGCAGGTAAAAATACAACAGATTCTGATACTGAATCAGATATTGCTTCTGTTCTTGGTGCCCTTGCTGGTAGCGCTATTGGAGCGAATATAGGTTCAGCAATGACTAAAAAAAATGGGGTCGAGTTATTAATTGAGACAACTTCTGGGAGACTGGTATCCATTATTCAAGAGTCGAGTGATGTTAGGTACGAAAAAAATCAGAAAGTAAGAATAATAAAAAGAAATGGAAAATCGAGAGTTCTGCCAATTGATTGATGATAGAAGAACCTGTTGAAATTTATAACAAATCTTTAGATATTTTATCTCGAAGAGAGCATTCAAAAAAAGAAATATTAGACAAGCTTTCAAAAAAATTTTCTAATTTAGATTTGATTGAATTAACTATCCAAAAGCTAGAAGATAATAATTTAATTAACGACGCAAGGTTTTCAGAACATTATGTTGCTGCCCGAAAAAGAAAAGGGTTTGGCCCTAAGAAAATCTCTTACGAGCTTTTATCAAAAGGAGTGGAAAGCTTTATAGCAAATGAAGCAATATCAGAATCAGGCGAATGGGAAGAATTAGCACATCAAGTGTTTAATAAAAAATTCAGAGACGGGGTGTCAGTTGATTTCAAACTTAAAGCAAAGCAAAAAAATTTTTTAATAAATAGAGGCTTCTCTTTTACAGAAATCGAATCAGTTTTTAACTAGGTCATGTTATGATCAGCCCATATGTCATATGAGGTTTTAGCAAGAAAATATAGACCATCCAACTTCGAGGAGGTTGTAGGCCAGTCGCATATAATTCAAGCAATCACAAACAGCATTGCTTCAAATAAAATACACCAAGCTTATATATTTTCAGGAACTAGGGGCGTGGGCAAGACTACATTGGCTAGAATATTATCCAAATGCTTGAATTGCTTATCATCTGATAAACCTGTTACAAAACCATGTGATAGTTGCACAGTATGTGATGAAATAAAAACAGGAAGGCATTTAGATTTTCTTGAAATTGACGCAGCGTCAAAAACTGGTGTCGATGATATGAGAGAGCTGCTTGACACAGTTCAATACAAGCCATCATCAGGAAGATATAAAATCTACTTAATAGATGAGGTCCATATGTTATCTACAAGTAGCTTCAATGCACTTCTCAAAACCTTAGAAGAGCCACCAGCTCATGTTATATTTATTTTCGCAACAACAGACCCTGAAAAAATACCTAAGACAGTTCAATCAAGGTGCCTTCAACTTAATCTTAAAACTATCAATAGAGATAATCTTGAAACTCACCTGCAAAATGTAGTTAATTCTGAAAAAATTCAACATGATAAAAATTCTTTAGCTTTAATTTCAGATTCAGCTCAGGGCTCTGTAAGAGATGCGCTTACGCTTTTGGATCAATCTATAGCCCATGGTAACGGAGCTCTAAATGAAGCAGATGTTAAAGCGTTACTTGGAACAATTGATGACTCTCTCGTTTATGAATTAATTGATGCTGTTGTAGGCGGTGAGGCTGAGAAGGCATTTAATATTTTTTATAAGATAGAAGAGCTAACGCCTGAATACGAAAATGTGCTTAAGCATATTATCAGTTTTATTCATAAAGTTTCTTTAGAGCAAGCCCTTAAAAATTCAAATAAAGAACCTGTAAGAAGCATTGCTCAATCTGTAGACAAGGAATTTATTCAATTAATATATGAAATAGCTGTGAACTCATATTCTAAATTTAGTATTCACCCTAATCCAAAAGAAGCATTGGAGATTTGTATTCTTAGAATGTTGGCTTTTAATCCTTTAGCAAGTATTCATGATAAAACGAAATCGTCAAATGAAACTGTGAGTGAAAAAAAAAACTTAATCCAACCTGTTAGCAGTTCTAAAGAAACTGTATCAGTTGAAATTAAAAATAATATTGCCGAACCAGTCTTAAAGAAAAGCCCTGCTCAAATCCAGCCATTAAAAATACTCTCTAATCATGACTGGATAGCTTTTTTTAGAGAGCTTGAGATGAGCGTTTTTGTAAAAAACTATTATGGAAATTTTACTTTTTTAAAAATGGAAGGCAGTGAAATATATTTAGGTGGAGACCTTAAAAGGAATGACATTCCACTGAATGTTAAAAAGGAATTTGAAGACATTTGTACGGAGGCCTTTAAGACAAAAATAATAATTAAACTAGAGCAATCAATTACTACTGACGGCCCCTTGCAGCAGGAAGAAAAAGAAAATAAAGTAAAGCAAGAAAACGCGGAAGACAATATTAAAAATAACGAATCAATCAAAAATTTTATGACAAAATTTGATGCAACTATAAAAGAAAAATCTATTAAACCAATCAATTAGCATGCAAACTGATTTACTAAATGATTTAATAAACTCCTTAACTATTTTGCCAGGTGTGGGAAAAAAGTCAGCTCAGAGAATGGCTTTATATCTCTTAGACAAAAACAAAGATGGAGCATCTTTGCTATCAAAGACTCTTCAGGACGCCGTAGAAACTATTGGTAGATGTAAAAGATGTAGGATGTTGACCTCTAATGAATACTGTAAAGTTTGTTCAGATACATCAAGAGACAACCAAAGTATTTGTGTTATTGAAAACCCATCAGACATGTTGGCTATAGAGTCAACGGGAGGTTTTCGAGGTAAATATTTTGTATTACTTGGCAGATTGTCCCCAATTGATGGAGTAGGTCCGGAGGATCTAGGGATAGACCAACTACTAAATTTAATTAGCAAAGAAGATGTTAAAGAAATAATTCTTGCTACTAGCTCAACAGTTGAGGGTGATGCAACAGCAATATTTATTAAAGATCATATAAAAGATATTAAAGTTTCTAGAATTTCATATGGTATACCTATTGGTGGAGAGCTAGAATATGTTGACGGAAATACTATTGCGAGAGCAATTCAAGGGAGAACTGAAATAAATGTCGATTAAATCAGATAAATGGATAAAAGAAATGTCTACTTCAAATGGGATGATAGAACCTTTTTCTGAAAATCAAGTTAGATTGGATTCAAATGGTAATAAGCTTATTTCTTATGGCGTATCCAGTTTTGGGTATGATGTAAGGTGCTCAAATGAGTTTAAAGTATTTACTAACATTAACTCAGCTGTTGTCGATCCTAAAAATTTTGATGCTAATAGTTTTGTAGATGTTAAATCCGATGTTTGTGTAATTCCTCCTAACTCTTTTGCTTTAGCAAGAACAATTGAATATTTTAAAATACCTAGAAAAGTGTTGACTATTTGCCTTGGAAAATCGACTTATGCTCGATGTGGAATTATTGTTAATGTAACTCCTTTAGAGCCTGAGTGGGAGGGTCATGTAACACTTGAGTTCTCAAACACTACAAATCTACCAGCAAAAATTTATGCAGGCGAAGGCGTTGCCCAAATGATATTTTTAGAATCTGATGAAGATTGTGAAGTTAGTTATAGGGATAGAGGCGGAAAGTATCAAGGTCAAACTGGGGTAACACTACCCAAGACTTAATATTTTTTCCAAGGAAAGTGTTTGGTTTTTCTTTGGATCTAGATCAACATCTTTTATTTTTACGAACATATAACCTAAATTTTTTGCGATTAAGTAAATTGTTTTTCTATCATCATATTTCCTTAGCCTTGTAACTTCGATGCAAGAATATTTATCATCTCCAACATAACAATCTACATTTTCTGATGTAACTTTGTAAAAATTAGGCTCAATAGTTCCATCTTTCATTTCTATGATATCAATAGAAAAGTCTTTATACCCATCAAGAACATTCATTCTTACTTGTATTTGAGCATTTAAGGGGTCTAGGACTGATTTTGATATTGTATTAGCAGACCATTCATATCTACCCTTTGAATTTATTGAATTCTCAATATTATTAAAAAATAATTTCTGGCTACGATTGACCATTGCTGGCTTAACACCAACAGAATATTCTTTACTCTCAACTTTCTTATTAAGAAATTTAAAATCAGTTTCAATATCAAGTTTTATAAATGATTTATTTGCTTTAAAAGATAGTGACGAGGCACCATTCTCTTCAATAACAAGCTTACGAACACCCAAGATATCTCGATCAGATGATTCCCATCTATATTCAGCAACATAATTTTCTATGCTAAATACATTAATTGACAAAAACAGAATGCTAAATACGTAACTAAATTTCATATTTTTTTTGAATTGAATCATTAATTGTACCCATATTTTTAAATATAACTTTTTTTGATTTCTTGTCCCAACGTATATTTTCTAAACATATATTTTCTATGACAAAAGGAAACATTGAATGTTCAATAATATGAATCTTTTCTTCGAGCAACTCCTTTGTTTTAATTTCCTTAACGTCAAAAGCAGCTTGCGCAATTAACGGCCCAGCATCAAGTTTAGATGAAACATAATGTATTGAAATTCCATGATTTTTATCATTATTATTTATTACCTTCTGATGTGTGTTCAAGCCAGGGTACAAAGGGAGAAGGGAAGGGTGAATATTAATTATTTTTCCATCAAAATAATCTGTTATTTTTGAGGTTAGTATTCTCATAAACCCAGCTAAAACAATCAAATCTGGTGATAGTGAGATTAGTTTTTTTAAAAGAGCAGCATCAAAAAGATCGCGATTGTCATATTCAAGATGGTTTAAGGTAATAGTATCTAAATTCTCTTTTTCTGCTCTTTTTAGACCAAAAGCTTGAGCATTATTAGAGATAACAGCAACAATGACGCCATTAATATTGCCAGCATTGATCTTATCTATGATAGCTTGAAGGTTAGAACCATTACCAGAAAGCAAAACTACTATTCTTTTCATATAAATATAATTTGATATTTATATATAGCTAATTTGGCATTTAGCATTTTTTCCGACAGAACCAATCTCAAAATTCTTATAACCATGATCATTAATTATTGACTGAATTGATGACACATCTTCACTATTAACAATAAGCACCATCCCAATACCGCAGTTAAAAATCCTATACATATCTTCCTCAGTAATATTGCCATTATCTTTAAGCCACTTAAACTCTTTTGGTAAATCCCAAGATTCTTTATATATTTTAACAGACAAATTTTTAGGAATTGATCTTGGCAGATTTTCGGTTAGACCGCCGCCTGTGATGTGACTCATACCTTTAATCCTTTGATTTTTTGTTAAATCTTGAACTACCTTTGGATAGAGGTGTGTAGGTTTTAAGAACAAGTCAACCATTTCATTTTTTTCATCACTTGGGCATTTGCTTTGCTCCAAAACCTTTCTTATAAGAGAATATCCATTTGAATGCGCGCCACTTGATTCAATTCCAATAAGAATGTCTCCATCTTCAATGTCATCACCTTTAATGATTTTATTTTCATCTACGCAACCAACTGAAAAGCCTGCTAAATCAAAATTATCATTAATATAATGTCCTGGCATCTCAGCTGTTTCACCGCCTAAAAGCGCACAACCTGATGCTCTGCAAGCTCTTGCTATACTACCAATGATCAACGATGCCTCACTAACATTTAATTTAGATGTTGCAAAATAATCAAGAAAAAATAGTGGTTGCGCGCCACATGTAACTAAATCATTCACACACATCGCAACTAAATCTTGCCCAATATATTCTAAATTATTATATTGCTGTGCTAGAGCCACTTTAGTCCCAACTCCATCTGTACACGCAACCAAAACCGGATTTTTAAAATCTTTATTTAGCTTATACATACCAGCAAAACCACCAATACCACCTAAAACATTTCCCCCCTGAGTTTTTGTAACATCGCCTTTAATGAGTTCAATTAAATTATTTCCAGCAGTAATATCTACTCCAGCAGATTTATACGGATCATTATCTATATTTTCTTTTGTCATTTAGAATACCTATTGTGATGAATTATTTTAGTAACAATACCAATTATATATTTCTTTTAATAATTATCTTTTCTAATGTCTCCTTTGGAAAGGAGTTTGATGAACTTTTTAATATAAATAATAAAATTGAGATTGGCAAAGACATAGATACTTCTTTAAATAGATCATTTGATAGCATGGTTTATAGATTGAGCGGTTCTACAAAACCATCAAATATATGGAAAATAATTAATGCTGGTAATGCTCGAAAAGACTTTATTACAAAATACTCTATAAAAAATATTAGCGGCACTCCTTATATTTTTACAGAATTCAACCAGACTTTATTAGAACAAACTTTTTTTGATCTTAAGATACCAATTATTGGTAAATCTAGACCAGTTTATATGATCTTGCTTGAAATCGACGATGGTTATAATAGTCCTTACTTCGTTTCAGAAACTTCATCAAATAAATTAGATATACTTTTGCAAGATAAAATTAATCAGCTCGCCTCGAAAAGAGGGGTATTTATTGATCTACCATCATTTGATTTAAAAGACAGCGAAAATATTCTCACATACAACTATCTCATTGAGCCAGAAAAGTATGTTGAATCCAAATATGATCATGATCACCTAATAAGCATTAAAGTTGTAAAAACTGGTATCAATGAATGGAAGGCAACAGGGGGCTTGGAAGCAATACTTGAATCAAAAAATTTCAATAAAGATTTTTTAAATGTATTTTTTAATATGCTTGATGAAGAAGTTTCATCCTCATTGAATCTTAAAACTATTTCTTATGAATCCAATAATAGTTTTAGTCTTAAAATTGAAAATATTAATACCGTAAATGACTATGAGCAAATAAAAGATCTGCTTTTTGGAATCATTGGCTTAAACAATATAAAGGTTAATAAGTTTTCTAATAATACACTGTTTTGTGAAATAAATTTTTATGGAGAATTGGAGACTTTATTAATAGAAATTGTTGAAAATACTTACTTAAATTTATTAAATACTACTGATTTAGGAGACAATATTTCTATAGAATATAAATTATGAGCAGATACTTTATATTTATTCCAAATTTTTTATCAATCGTAAGAATAGGCTTGGTATACCCAATTTTAAATAATATAAACAATGCTGATTATCTTGAGGGTTTGATATTTTTTGCTATAGCTTCCATAACTGATGCCTTGGATGGGTTTTTGGCAAGAAGAATGTCCTGGCAAACAGACTTAGGTAAAATTCTAGATCCAGTTGCAGACAAACTGCTTTTATCAGGCTCAATTTTTATTTTATGGATAAATGACCTTTTACCTTTTTATGTATTCTTTATCTTATTAGCTAGGGACATAATAATTCTTTTAGGTGCATCAATACATATGACAATAATAGAAACTGGAACACCTTTGCCAAATTTTGCTGGAAAAATTACAACAGTTTTGCAGGTAATTTATATTATATTAATTCTTATATTTAAAAGTTTATCATTGAATTTCAGTCTTGAATGGCTAGGGTTCATTGTCTCCATTTTTACTCTTATTAGTCTATATATTTATTCACAGTCGTGGTTCAGAACACTTAAAAAAAATCACAATGACTAATCCAAAACAATTAACTTTTCCATGGGAAAAGACTTTTAAATCCTCTTTTAGTGGCTTCTTCTGCGATGACAAAAATGCTAACTTAGTAAATAATTTGAGATTAATTGAGGGCGATGATATTTTTATATATGGGCAATCAAATATCGGCAAAACTTATCTTTTACAGGCACTAGCAAGTTTATATAGCGATTTAAATAAATCCCCTTTATATATTCCGCTTTCAGATATCAAAAATTATGAGACTACCATTATAGATGGGGCACATGAAGCAGATTTAGTATGCGTCGACAGTATTGAAGAAATAGCAGGAATCATGGATTGGGAAGTAGCTCTCTTTAATTTAATTAATAATGCATCCCTTACTAATTGTAGGTTGGTATTTTCAGCTTCGATTAATATTGGAACACTCAATTTTTCACTACCTGATTTTGATTCTAGAATCAGAAAGTTTAACTCCTATGAAATGTTCTCAGTGCAGGATCAAAATCTCAATCTTGCCCTTATGCATATTGCAAATTTTAGATCAATTAATCTTGGCGAGAAGGAGGCTAACTATTTGCTTTCTTATACAAAAAGAAACTTGTCTGACTTGGTTGGAATAATCGAGAGACTTGATAGCCTCTCGATGGAACTTAAAAGAAAAATAACAATCCCTTTGATTAAAGATTATCTATAGCGTCACATTCAAAACAATAGGCCATGATATTTTCATCTTCTAGGCTAATAATTTTTGAATACTTGGATGTTGTATCTAATAGGATTTTTAGGTTTGGATCAACTTTAACTTGGTAGTCAATATTTTCAAGAATCTCTTGTAAAAATATATCTATAGGATCTAACTCTTTTCTGTATGTTTTAACAGAATAATCTTCAATTTCTGCCATGTTAGCTGCAGATGATAAAGCGTCTTCAAGATCACCTATTTTATCAACAAGGCCTAATTCAAGAGCTTTTACTCCTGACCAAATTCTTCCACCTGCAATAGGAAGAACATCAACGTAAGCCATGTCTCTGTTTTCTGCTACCTTGGTCACAAATTTTTTGTATATGTTATCTATGTTTGATTGGATCATATTTTTTACATAGTCTGGCATAGCTTCTCTTTCATCCCATTCTCCAGCTTTAGTTGAACTTACTCCATCCACTGATATGCCTGCCCAATCATATAAACCATCCATAGTAGGGATAATTCCATATACACCAATTGAGCCAGTTAGAGTGTCTTCTTCAGCCCATATTTCATCAGAGTTAGTTGTTACCCATACTCCACCAGATGCCGCTACGTCACCCATTGAAGTTACTACTGGTCTACCAGTATTCTTGAATTCTTCTAATGCATTTGTAATTAGCTCACTTGCCCAGACATCTCCACCGGGGCTATTAACTCTTAAAACCATTGCTTTAATATCTTCATCTTTAGTTGCAGACTGAATATTTTTTACAATAGTATCTGAGCCAGCAATACCATATGCTGCTTCTCCAGTCATGATTGCCCCTTCAATATTAACTATCGCAATCTTATTAGAAGACTTGCTTGCATCAGCTTCGATAGTATCTAGATAGTCATATATAGATATGCTGTCTGGAAATGCATACTTATCATCTTCTTCGTTAGGGAATTGTTCAAACATGTAATTTCTAATTTCTTCTCTTGTAACCACCTTATCAACTAAGCCTAAATTTAACGCAACCTGAGCCGCTTCTGGGTTTTCAGTGAATAACACATGCGCATTATCACCATAGTCTTGAATTGTACCCTTTGATAATTTTCTACCTGATTCCATCATTGACGTCATTTTTTCCCACATTGGCTCTGCGAATGCATTCCAAGCAATCTTATCATTTTCACTCATTGAATCTCGAGTGTACGGCTCAGGCCCAGACTTAAAGTCCCCAGCAGTAAAAACGTTATAGTTTAATTTTATATTTTTATATAAATCAACGTAGTACTCTCTCTTCCTTGAAAAGCCAAATGCTTCTACTCCCCCATACTCATTCACCAATACCTCGCTAGCTTGCGAGCTTATAAGGTAAGCATTATTTCCATAGCCTTCAGCATATGCAATTACTCTTTTGCCACTATCTTTAACATTCTTAACTGCTTCTGCTATTTTAAATGCAGACGCCCAGTACATTCCAAGCTCAGAAACATTTACATACACAGCGCTTAAACCATCATCAGTTGCAGCTGCATTAAGGACATCCAAAAGATCTTGTAATTCATACTGTTCAGCACTTGAGCCACCGTTTAACAAACCTTCAATTGACACATTATTAGAACTCACAACCTCAGTGTCTACAACGACACCAATTGGTTTAAACCATAAAACCTTATTTTCAACTGTAACCTCTTCAGATTCTCCAAAAGAGGCAAAAATACCACCTAGAAATGAGAAGGTTAGTGCTATTAAGACTATAGCCGTCACACCATTTACAAGTATTTTTCTTGTCATAGCTAAAAAACTATCAGCCTGTTTCCATATTGAATTTGATTTGCTCATTTATAACTCCATAAAATTGTGAACAAATGATAATGTAAGAGATTTTAAATGTAAAGGTTACTTTACAGTATTAATTTTCCTAGGGCCAAACAAGCAATGAATAAAAAGATATATTATAAGAATCAGCTCAAACAAATCTATATAAAATAAAGTCATTCCAAAAACTCTTAAAGAAACAAATAGAAAATAGATTAACAAGATAAAACAAAAAACTTGATAGGCTTTTGCCGAATTTATTGCCGCCTTAACTATAAATATTGCTATTGGTATAGACCAGATAATAAATGTTAAAAGACTAATCCTTCCTGTCGTATATATTAAAAACTTAGTAATTATCAGCAAAAAAGATAAGCAGATTGTTATATTTTTATATTTATTTAAAGAAAGACTCATTTAGTCATCTTTATAATTTGATTAGCCAGTCTTGCCCCTGATTTTTTAGCTATTTGATACTCATGTGGTGTTAGTTCTGAGCTAGAATTAAAACTCTCAACATGTGACGGCCCATAAGGTGTTCCACCTGATTTAGTGTCATTAAGCTCATTGAAGGAGTAGGGAGTTCCTTGAATTATCATTCCATGATGCAGCATAAATGTTATTAAGTTATACAAAGTTATTTCTTGGCCTCCGTGCATTGAGCCAGTAGATGTAAATGCAAGCCCAGGCTTGTCTTCAAGTTGATTTGTAGCCCAAATATCTCCAGTAGAATCTAAAAAATATTTTAAGGACGATGCCATAGAACCAAATCTTGTTGGAGATCCAATAGCTAACCCTGAGCATTCAATGAGATCTTCTTTACTGCAATAAATTTCATTCTCAACCGGAACAGATGGTTCTATTTTTTCAATATTAGATGAAATTCTTGGAACAGTCCTTATCTTTACTTTCATTCCAGCCTCTTCCGCACCATCAGCTATTGCATGCGCTAGCTTTTTGGTTGAACCAGAAGTGGAATAAAACAATATTAATAAAAATCTCTTATCCATATATAAAACTTTAGTTTAAAATGATTTGTATGAAAAACTTAATTATATCTTCATTATGTATATTGTGTTTAATTGGATGTCAGAAAAATGATATCGAAGTTCATAATGGAGACAATACATCACTGCCCAAACTAACTGAGTCATGGTTGGTAATTAACTACTGGGCTGATTGGTGTCCACCATGTCTGAAGGAAATGCCAGAGTTAGTTGAGTTTGCTAATCAAAATAAAGATATAAATGTTTATGCATTTAATTTTGATCAACTAGATATAGAAGATCTTGATCCACAGATAAAAAGGTTTGGTGTCGATATACCTTCTATGTTGACATATCCTGGAGATATTTGGGGTATGGAATCTCCGCAGACACTACCTGCTACATATTTTATTAGCACAGAAGGGGTTGTTGTTAAATCATTGTTCAAGCCACAAACAGCTGAAACCCTCAATGTAATTCTTTCTGAGGTTAGAGATCAGAAATTGTTGTAATAATATTTTTATTTAAGAATAATTCAGGATTAACCCTTTCTTTATTTAGATAAACAGTCCAATGAAGATGTGGTCCGGTAACCCTTCCGGTTGAACCAACCAAGCCAATTTCTTGACCTTTTATAATTATCATACCTTCTTCAACAAGAATCTCACTCATGTGGCTATATGAGGTTAGCAGACCCATGCCATGGTCGAGCAATACATACTTACCACCATAGAAAAAATCACCAACAAGAACTACCTTGCCATCAGATGGTGAAAAGATAGAAGTTCCCTTTGGTGCGGCAATATCAAGCGCCATGTGTGGTGATCTAGGGATATCGTTTATATATCTTTTCTTCCCAAATCTGCTTGAAATAATACCGTCTACAGGCAAGTTAAAGTCTAGATCTGATAAAGACTTATGAGAATATAAAGCAATATTTTTTTTGATTAAAAGCGCCTCTTTTGTTGCCCTTGCGGCATTCTCTTTGTTCAGCACGACCTTGGATGAATCAGTTATGTTAATTCTAGATTCACCATAATCTTTTGGGAGTATGGTAATTTTACTATTTCCAATACTTATAATTTTTTCTTTATGAGAATAGGGCATACCAATGATTGCATACCTTATTCCATCATATTCTGCATACAAAACTTGTTCACTGTCAGAATTAATTTTAGACAAAGGCGAGATGATAATTTCACCCGATATACCAATAATTTTATTTTCTGCAAAAATTGTAAAACTAAATGAAATGCAAATTAGAAGAAATATTTTTTTAATCATCTTCAATTTCTTGAATTTTTAACTTTGCTGAACCCGTTCCAAATCTTGCAAGAACCTCTTCACCTAATTTTACACTTGAGCTAGCTTTCACTGCTTCACCATCTTTATTCTGGATAATTGAATATCCTCTATTTAATATTGCTAAAGGATTAAGTATTTGAAGGTTTTTTTGAATTTGATCAACTCTGTATTTTTTTGAAACAGAAATATTTTTCATATTTACATGAAGAGTTTGATAATAAGAATTGGTTTTTTCCAACAGTTTTTTTATAAGGTTTGCAGGAGCTCTTTCTTGTAGCACCTTTGTAAGAAATTTAAGATCTTGAGCGCTTTTGTAAACAGAGCTTTTTAGAGACCTTTTCATTTGCAGCTCTAAATTATCAATTTTTTGTATTTTTTCTCTTAAAATAGAGACTGGGTTTTTAAGATTAGCTTTAAGCAACTGAAGAGACTTCTCCTTCCTTTCAATCAATGCACCATGCCTTGAGATACAATCATCCTGGAGATTGTTTAATATATCACTCAGCCTAAAATAATCTTCGGTTATTATTTCAGCTGCAGCAGTTGGAGTAGGCGCTCTCATATCCGCTACGAAGTCAGTGATTGTAAAATCAATCTCATGGCCAACTCCAGAAATGATTGGAATCTCAAAGTTATATATGGCCCTTGCCAAATCCTCGTTATTAAAACACCATAAATCCTCTATAGACCCACCACCACGAGTAATTATCACAGCATCAACTTTATCATTATTTAATTCATTAAATTTTTGAATTCTTTTAAGAGCGCTAATAATTGTTTTTGAAGCAGAGTCCCCTTGAACCACTGCTTCGCTTATAGAAATATTAGCAAAAGGGCATCTTCTTTTCAGTGAGGAAAGAATATCCTGAAAGGCAGCTGTTGATGAGGAGGTAACAATACAAATATGTTTTGGGAATCTTGGAAAAGGCATTTTTTTTGTTAAATCAAACAAGCCTTCGGTATCTAATTTATTTTTAAGCATCTCAAATTGCTGCATCAAATCACCGGCTCCGGCTAAACGCATTGATTTTGCTATTAATTGATAATCACCTCTTGCAGCATAAATGCTTACTTGACCAGTAAGTATGCATTTGTCTCCATTTTTTGGAGAAAATTTAAGCCTAGAGTTAGCATTTCTAAACATTGCACATCGAATTGATCCGCTTTCATCTTTTAAAGAGAAGTAAATATGACCAGATGAAGGCTGAGAGAGGTTGGATATTTCTCCCAGCACAGAAACGTTACTAAAGTTATGTTCTAGAAGTCTTTTAGCAGCATTATTTAATTCACTTACTGAGATAATTTCATTATTCTGTTCTACAATGCTTTGATCCATTCAACGATTATACTTTATGCTTTTCAATATTCATCGAGCTAATTACTTTTTATTACTTGCATTAGGGGCGACTTTAATTGGCTTTGCTCCAATTTTTGTTAAATGGAGTGATTTATCACCGTCGTGGATACTTTTTTACAGAATGCTCTTAACACTTCCTTTTCTTGTACTTTTAAATTTATTTATTAACAAAAGGTTTTCATTCAAGGTACGAAACAAATCTACAATTATTTATACAGCAATAGCGTCAGCAGGGTTCACTATTGATTTGATCTTATGGCATTGGAGCATGGGAATAACTTCAGTATCTAATGCAACAATTATTATTAATTCCGCGCCTATTTTTGTTGCATTTCTGACATTCCTTATTTTTAAACAGCGTTTAGAGAAAAATTTTTTAATCTCATTTTTAATAACATATGCAGGAATAGTAGGACTAATATTTTTTTCTAACAACTATGCTAATGGAAAAGTTATTGGTGATCTAATGTGTTTGCTTGCAGCCTTCTTTTATGCAATTTATCTTCTTGTCATATCAAGACTTGGTAAGGAAAGCTCTTTAACTATAATCTTTTATACAACTTTTTTTTGTTGTTTATTTTCTTTGCCATTTGCCTTTATTGAGTCGGGCTTATCCATGCCTTCAACAAAATTTGAATGGACTAATTTATTGTTGCTTGCCTTATTGTGTCAATTTGGAGGTCAGTTTTTAATAACATATGGCATATCTAATATTTCAGCATCTGATGGATCAATAGGGCTTTTACTTCAACCATTAACGGCTACGATTTTAGCTGCATATATTTTTAATGAGTTGATTAACACTTCGCAATTAGTATTTATATTTATAGCTCTGTTTGGCATATATTTAGCAAGATTAAATATTACTAAAAAGTAGCTTAAATATAGTCTATCCAAAATATATTAGATCACAAAAAAACAATAGACAAAATAAATAAGGTTTCTATAATGCTCTATAGTTTATGGCTATTTATAAAAAAAGCTATGAACATAGTGGGGTGATTAGCTCAGTTTGGTAGAGCATCTCGTTTACACCGAGAGGGTCGGCAGTTCGAACCTGTCATCACCCACCATTTTTGGGTTGCACTTTTATCTAAAATAGATATTATTCATCTCAACGGTTTAGTGGTCTGGTAGTTAAACGGTTATAATTCCGCCCTGTCACGGCGGTGTTCGGGGTTCGATTCCCCGTCGGACCGCCATTTTAATATGAATATAATAATATTAAGTCTTCTAATCCTAAGCTACTCTTTAGTACTTGGAATCATATTTGCCCAAGTTTTACTGACAGCACCAGTTGTATTTAAGGTGCTTGATGACGAGAGCGCATCAAAGTTTTTAAGAAAAATATTCCCAAGATACTATTTATTGATCTTACTAATTTCTTTAATTTCAAGCCTGATATCATTTTTATGGTTTGAGCCATTTGACCTCTACATGGCTTTATCAATTTCAATCTTAGCCTTTATTGGCTATGCGATTATCCCTATTACTAATTTTGCTCGAGACAGGGGTTGGGATAATTTATTTAAATGGATGCATAACTTGAGTGTTGCTAATACCATTATCATTCTTCTCATATCCCTTACACAGCTCGTAAGGATAATAAATTCATAAGCTCAAGCTTGAATTTTCCCAATTAATACTTAATTACTTTATATAACTAAGGAAATAAATATGGCTAAAACAAAAACTAGAATATTTCAGACTGAGACAAAGCAGCTTTTAAAGCTGATGATTCACTCCCTATACTCTAATAAAGAAATTTTCATTAGAGAACTTGTATCAAATGCATCAGATGCTCTTGATAAATTACGATTTGAATCCGTTGGCGACGAGAAGCTTTCCTCGTTCAACAAGAATCTTAAAATCGATATAACAATTGATACAAATGATAATAAAATTATTATTTCAGACAACGGTATTGGTATGAATGAGGAGGAGGTCGTTAGTAATATTGGAACTATAGCCAGGTCTGGAACAGCAAATTTTCTTGAGAATATAAGTGGTGACAAGCGTAAAGACTCTAACTTAATAGGTCAATTTGGTGTTGGTTTCTACTCAGTTTTTATGGTTGCAGACAAAGTTCAGGTTTGTTCAAAGTCTGCTCATGAGCAATCTGATATAGGAGTTATGTGGGAAAGCACAGGTGAAGAAAAATACAAGCTCAAAGAAATTGAAAAATCATCTAATGGTACCGATATAATTATTTACTTAAATGAGGAGTCAAAAGAATTCTCAGAACCAGGAAGAGTAAAGTTTTTACTAGAGAAGTATTCACAATATATAAACTTTCCACTAAATATAATTGATGGCGAGGGAGAGTCGCAGCGCGTGAATGAGGCTGAAGCGCTATGGCTTAAACCTAAAAGATCTATCAAAGAACAAGAATATAAAGATTTTTATAAATTCATTTCTTTTGACCAAGATGAGCCTTTAATGTGGGTTCACAACAAAGTTGAGGGTAAGAATGAGTACTCGAACCTTTTATATATACCTAAAAAGCCTCCCTATGATTTATGGAATAGAGAATCACCTAGGGGAGTTAAGCTTTATATACAAAGAGTCTTCATAATGGATGATGCAAGCCATTTTCTTCCACTTTATTTAAGATTTGTCAGAGGCATTATTGATACAAGCGATCTTCCTTTAAATGTTTCTCGTGAAATACTACAAGATCATGTCTTGGTAGACACCATTAGAAAAGGGATTACCAAAAGATTGCTTGATAGCTTGAAGAAATTAAAAACAGATGATTTTGAGAATTATCAGAATTTTTGGAAAGAGTATGGTTTGGTGCTTAAGGAAGGCCCTGCTGAAGATTTAGAAAACAAAGAATTAGTATCTAGCTTGATGTTATTTTCTTCTACTGAAAATAGTAACCCAACTCCAGATCAAACATTAGATTCCTATCTAGAAAGAGCTTCTGATGATCAAGACAAGATTTATTATTGTGTTGCAGATACATTTGAAGCGGCAATGAACTCACCTCACATAGAAGGTCTCAAAAATGAAAATAAAGAGGTCCTTCTTTTAACAGATAGAATAGATGAGTGGCTAATGGCCACACTAATGGAGTACAAAGGCAAAGAGTTAGTGAATGTTGCTAAGGACATTCAGGAAGTTGACTCTAAGCCTGAAATATCAGAATCTGATCAAGATTTTATAGGAAAAATTCAAAAGCAACTTGAGGATAGAGTGTCCGATGTTGCAATTAGCTCAAGGCTTGTTGACTCAGCATCTTGCTTAAGACTTCCAAACAATGAACCCGGCGCTCAGTTAAGAAAAATTCTTGAAGCATCTGGCCAAGATCTTGGTGAGTACAAACCTATATTTGAAATTAACCTAAAGCATAAACTTTCAAAGAGACTGAAGGATTTAAAAGGCAAACAATTTAATTTGTTTGTTGATTTTCTATATGATTATGCGGTTATAGCAGAGGGCGGATCTCCAAAAGATCCAGCTAAGTATTTAAGGCAGCTTGATAAATATTTATCATAATGGATTTAGATAATCAGAGCATTGCAGTTCTCGGAGGAGGGAGTTTTGGTACTGTTATAGCTAATATTGCAGCATCTAATGGAAATAAAGTTTCTTTATGGGTAAGAGATTCTGAACAAGCTTTAAGAATTAACTCAGAAGGTGCAAATACTTCATATCATCCTGAATTAAAGTTATCAGAAAATATAAATGCATCTGATAATCTTGAGAGTGTAGTGAAAAATGCATCTATCATTTTTATTGCAACTCCAAGCTCAATATTTGAAACAATTGTTATAAGAATAAAACCGTTAATTTCAAATAATATAAAGATTATTTCCTGTACAAAGGGTATAAAAAATGACCCCTTTAAAACAATGACTGATTTGATTAGCGAGCATCTTTGCTTTAACAACTCAAATAGCGTAGGTGTATTAAGCGGCCCAAATCTTGCTAAAGAAATAGCTGAAAAGAAAGTTTCAGGCACCGTCATCGCAAGCAAGAACATTGATTTACTTGAGTGCACAAAAAAAATCCTCTCCTCAGATACTTTTAAGATATATTCAAGCTCTGATATTTACGGTGTGGAGCTTGCTGGTGCGCTGAAAAATATTTATGCAATCATATGTGGTATTGCAGATTCACTTGGCGTCGGTGAGAACGCCTTAGGGCTAATTTTAACAAGAAGCATGGCAGAAATGAGCAGATTTGCTGTTGCCAAAGGCGCTAATCCAATTACATTTTTGGGATTAGCCGGTATGGGGGATCTTGTTGCTACCTGCACATCATCACTTTCAAGAAATTTTCAACTCGGAGTGAGCCTTGGTAATGGGTTAAAACTAAATCAAGCAAAAGAAACAGTTGGCCAAGTTGCCGAAGGAGCTAGAACGTTGGATGTTGTTAGGCATGAGTCAATGCGTTTAGATATAAATATGCCACTTGTAGACTCTTTATATGAAATTATTCATAACGGAGTCAATCCTAAGACTTTAATTGACGATTTGGTTAATAATTCCAATGAAATTGATGTAGAATTTGTTAACAAGGACAATATATGAAAAATATAGATAGAGAAGAGATTTTAAATACAAGTAAATGGATTAGATTCTTGTTTATGCTTGGCTATGCATTCGCAATTAATTTTGTAATATCTATTTCAATTGGGCTAGCATTTATCCAGTTCTTATTCTTCTTATTTACCTCAAAACCTAATACTGCAATAGCTAACTTTAATACTCATTTAATAGAATTTGTTAATGACACATTGGCATTTCTCCTATTCACAACAGAAGAAAAACCTTTCCCATTTAAAAAGGAAGATGAAGAAGTTGTAACAGAAAGTGAAATAATTGAAGCAGAGATTGAAGAGTCAGATCATATTGAGTCTTCTGAGAGCGGCGAAACTAATATTTAATCTTTAGTTGTTTTAATGGCTGATTGAAGAGTATGCAGTATTAATGTATTTATTGTCATAGGGCCAACACCTCCGGGGACGGGCGTGAATGCCGAAGCTATTCCCTCTACCCCATCAAGGTCAATATCACCACATTTATCAGGATGGTAACCAGCATCAATTACTATACAATCATTTTTTATCCAATTTTTTTGAATAAATTTTGGTATTCCTACAGCACCTACTATTAGATCAGCTTCGCTGATAATTGATTCAATGTTTTTAGTCCTTGAATGGCAAATAGTTACTGTTGCATTTTTATTTAGCAGCATCATTGCCATTGGCTTTCCTAGAATAGGACTTCTTCCAACAACAACAGCATTAAGTCCCTCGACATCTAAATTATAGCTTTCTATTAATCGAATTATACCAGCTGGTGTGCAAGAGCCATAAGCGTTTAGGCCCATTGCCATATTTCCAAATCCAAGACAGGTCACACCATCAACATCTTTCTCTAAAGAAATTTTATCAAAACAAGCTCTCTCATCTATATGGCTTGGAACAGGATGTTGAAGTAATATTCCATGTATATTTTTATCACGATTGAGGATGTCAATTTGATTAATTAACTCTTCAGTGGTTATATTGTCTTCTAGCTCCACTGCAATAGATTTCATACCAACTCTGGCACAAGTATTTCTCTTCATTTTTACATAAGTCTCTGAAGCTGGATCATTTCCAACCAGAATAGTTGCAAGAGTTGGAAAAACTCCTTTACCTATAAGGTTTTGAACTTGTTTTTTTATATCAACTTCTGAATCTGATGCCAATTTTTTGCCATCAAGTAATATTGCACTCATAAAAATATTATCGCATTTTTAAATATTTATTCACATCATCATTGCTTATTTATTATATAAACTTTAATATTTGCACCCACGGGGTATAGCGCAGTCTGGTAGCGCACTCGCTTTGGGAGCGAGTGGTCGTAAGTTCGAATCTTACTACCCCGACCAAATGCGCCTGTAGCTCAGCTGGATAGAGCAACTGCCTTCTAAGCAGTGGGTCAGGAGTTCGAATCTCTTCAGGCGCGCCATTTTTTATATATAATGTATCCATGTATAAAGTAGCAGCACTCTATAAATTTCAATCAATCGCAAGTCCTCAGGAAATTCAAGTTTTAATTAGAGGCTCCTTAAAAGAATTAAATATAACAGGGACCATTCTTGTAGGTGGTGAGGGTCTCAATGGAACAATATCTGGAAGCCCTGATGCTATTGATAAAGCTATCACTTTTCTCAAATCAGTTGATGGTTTTTCTACGCTAGATGTTAAATATTCAACATCTAGTGAAAACCCATTTATTAGACTAAAAGTAAAATTAAAAAAAGAAATTGTAACCATTGGAGATATGACAGTCGATCCAAATAAGGTTGTTGGCGAATACATAGAGCCAAATGACTGGAATGCTCTCATTACAGATGAGGATACTATTCTTATTGATACAAGAAATGATTATGAATACTCAATAGGAACTTTCAAAAACTCTATCAATCCTAAAACCACAAAATTTAGAGATTTTCCAGATTGGGTCGAGAGTGCTGGTTTTACAAATGATGATAAGAAATCTAAAAAAATTGCTATGTTTTGTACTGGTGGCATCAGATGCGAAAAGGCATCCTCATTTATGAAAAACAATGGTTTCAATGATGTTTATCATTTAAAAGGTGGCATATTAAAGTATCTTGAAAATATTCCAGAAAATGAAAGTATGTGGCAAGGCGAGTGTTTTGTGTTTGATGATAGAGTATCTGTTAATCATAAATTAATGCCTGGCACTTATGATATGTGTCATGGCTGCAGAATGCCGATTACAGATAATGATAAATTGTCTCATAAATACATTAAAGGCGTTGCCTGTCCAAAATGTTTTGACACAACATCTGAAGAACAGAAGTCAAGATACAAAAGTCGGCAAAAGCAAGTTGAGCTTTCAAAATCAAGAAATGAAAGACATATCGGACCTAAGTTAAATTCTTAGCTTATAATTTTATGGATTATCCAGTCTTATATTCCTTTAGACGTTGTCCTTATGCTATGCGGGCAAGAATGGCCATATTTCTTGCCAATTTTAAGTGTGAATTAAGAGAGGTTCATCTCAAGAATAAACCCCATCAAATGTTATCTATTTCGCCAAAAGGTACAGTTCCGGTGATGGTTAATAAATCTGGTGTTATTGAGGAAAGTCTTGAAATTATCGACTGGATAATGGCCTCAAAAACTATTTTTAAAAATAATCTTAATGCAGATCAAATCAACCAAACTGATGCGGTAGTGAAACTTTTTGATGAAAGTTTTAAATATAATCTTGATAGATACAAATATGCTCAAAGGTTTGATGCAAAACCATTACATTATAGAAAAATTTGTGTTGACCACCTTAAAGAAATTGAGATGTGTATTAAAGGGGATTGGTTCTTTGGAAATGACATTCAAAAGATTGATATTTGCATTTTACCTTTTATAAGGCAGTTTAGGATTGCTGATATAGAGTGGTTTGATAATTTTAAAGAAATACCCAATATCCAAAACTATTTAAATGGTTTTCTATCATCAAGTATTTTAAAAAATGTTATGCAAAAATACGATCCTTGGGAAGAGGGCGACGATTTACTTATATTCCCTAAAGACCAATAGAGTCATATGACATGGCAATCTTTTCAATAGCAACCTTATAAGCAGCTGTTCTGAAATCAGGGTTTTTCATTTGCAAATACTCTTTTTTAACCTCACGAAATCCATCTATCATCATGTCGTCTAAGCCAGATCTAATTAAATCTATTTCATCAATTCCATCCATAAAATTAGATTTAAATTTTGCAGGCATTTCTTTTCCAGTCATTGTTTCTATAGCCTCAATGATCGTATTGAATTGAATATTGTTTTTTCTTTTTTCGAGCCTTCCAAATCTAATATGCCTTATATTTTTTACCCACTCAAAATAGCTGACCGCAACACCTCCAGAATTTGCAAGAATGTCAGGGATTATAAAAACTTTATTTTTTGAAAGAATCTTATGTGCATCAAACGATATTGGGCCGTTTGCCGCTTCAATAATTAATTTTGATTTAATATCAGCAGCATTTTTTGAAGTAATTACATTTTCCCTAGCTGCAGGAATAAGAACATCACACTTTCTTTTTAGTAAAAGACTGCCATCTTTAACAAAATTACCTTTAGGGTAATTTTCAAAACTACCATGCTTAACAAAGAATTTTTTAGCATGATCAACATTAAGACCATTTTCATTATAAATTCCTCCATTATATTCTGCTATACCAATTAGCTTCATGCCGTCATCTTCGGTAAGAAATTTTGATGCGTTATAGCCAACATTTCCAAAACCTTGCAAAATAAAACTTTTTTTAGAAATACCGCTTGAATACTTAATTGAACTAACCAAGTCATCATGCTTAAAAAATTCTCTTAATATATATTGAACTCCTCGTCCTGTTGCCTCCTCTCTTCCAATTAACCCATTTTTATTGGCAGGCTTACCTGTAACGCATGCTGAAGCATTTATATCTGTAGGGGACATTTTGCGATATTCATCTGCTATCCAAGCCATCTCTCGTGAGGATGTGCCTATATCAGGAGCAGGCACATTTTGCGATGGACTTATTAAATCTCTCTTAATAAGTTCCTGTGAAAACCTTCTAGTAATTTTTTCTATTTCTTTTTCATCCCAGTCCTTTGGATTAATCTTTAACCCGCCCTTTGAACCACCAAAAGGGACATTAATAATTGCATTTTTATATGACATTAAAGCTGCTAGGGCTTCAACCTCCTCAACATGTGTGGATATGTCAAATCTTATACCACCCTTTGTAGGCTCCATATGTTCAGAATGAACTGATCTCCACCCTTCAAAAGTATATATATCATTTCGCAACCTAACTCCAAAGCGAACAGTGTATGTAGAGTTACAAGTGATAATTTTATTTGCTAAGCCTGATGATATGGATGTAAGTTTTAATGCCTTGTCTACAAACCTATTTGTATCAGTTAAAAAATTATTCATAAAAATCCCCTATTTAGAAAAATTATAGTTTTTTTAATCTATAATGTCTCGTTTCTTGGCGGGCGTAGCTCAGTTGGTTAGAGCGCTGGATTGTGGCTCCGGAGGCCGTGGGTTCGAACCCCATCGCTCGCCCCATTTTATATAGGTAAAAATATGTCGAGCAAATTAAAAAAATTAAAGGATCTCGAGAGAGTTCTTACAGTCTCTATACCCTTAGATGACTACAAAAATAAGTTTCAGTCAAAGATTAATAACATTAAAGGTAGCGCAAAACTTGATGGGTTCAGGAAAGGTAAAGTTCCTAATGATGTTCTTGAGCAAAGATATGGAGCATCAATCCATGCTGATGTTGTAAATGATTTAATTCAGTCATCCTATCCTACAGCATTGACTGAAAATAATTTGAGACCCGCTTCACCGCCATCAATAACATTAGACTCTGAAGATGCATCTAAGCCTATAGTCTACTCAGCAACCTTTGAGGTTTTTCCTGACATTAAACCAAAAGTCTCAAGCTGGTCCAAATATGAAAACTTTTCAATCACTATTTCTGACAAAGACGTGGATTTAGCTGTTGAAGATATTTGTAAGAGGTACGGTGATTGGAAAGATGTATCTAGAAAATCAATAAAAGACGATCAAGTAATAATTGATTTTAAGGGTTCAATTGAAGGTGAGGAGTTTGAGGGGAATTCAGCGCAAGATTTTAAGTTGGTTTTAGGCTCAAATTCAATGATTCCTGGTTTTGAAGATGAAATAATAGGAAAGGAGCCATCAGAATTTGTTATAAAAGCTAATTTCCCTGAAGATTACTTTAAAAAAGACTTAGCAGGCAGCGAAGCTTCATTTGAGATAAACCTTAAAACGGTTCAAGAGCTCACTCCAGCAAAAATTGACGAAGAGCTATTTACAAAATTAGAAATGGAGATAAAAGATTCGTCTAAATTTAAGGCTGAAATTTTGTCCAGAATGGAAAAAGAAGTTTTGTCACAAGAGAAAGATTTAACAAAAGAATCTATGTATGAAACTTTATTAAAAATAAATAGCTTTAGTGCACCTAAAGTTACTATAAAAGAGCAAGCAGAATTAATGCGAAAAGACTCTTTAATGAGAATCGGGCAACAAGATAATGAAGCGGTTGATGATCTATTTCCACTTGATGCATTTATGGAAAATGCCGAAAAAAGGGTCAAGTTAGACCTTCTTTTTGCAGAGCTTATTAAGCATTATGCAATTGCTGTTACCCAAGAAGACCTTGATAATTTTATAGAAAAGGAAGCAAAGAAATATAAAGATGCCGATCAATTTAAGCAGTGGATTGCAAACCAACCCCAGCAAGTCGAACAATTTAGAATGATTGTTCTTGAAGAAAAATTAATAGAAAATTTGCAAAATGACCTTAAATCTAAAGATAAAGTGATAGAATTTTCTGAACTGGCAAAAAAATAAATTATGAGCGAAATTAAATCAGCACTTATACCGATGGTGGTTGAGCAAACCCCACGAGGAGAGAGATCATTTGATATCTACTCTAGACTTCTAAAAGAAAGAGTTATTTTCTTATCTGGACCAATAGATGACAATATATCTAACCTTGTTGTTGCTCAGCTTCTATTTTTAGAATCTGAAAACCCAGAGAAAGATATTTCAATATATATTAACTCTCCAGGAGGTAGCATATCGGCTGGTTTAGCTATATATGACACTATGCAATTTATATCCTCTTCAGTCTCTACCCTTTGTATTGGTCAAGCAGCAAGTATGGGTGCTCTTTTATTAGCAGGTGGTGATAAGGGTAAAAGGTTTGTACTTCCAAATTCTAGAGTCATGATTCATCAGCCTCTTGGAGGATTCCAGGGCCAGGCATCTGATTTTGAAATACATGCTAAAGAGATATTGCATATGAAAAAAATAGTTAATGAGATTCTTGCAAAGCATACTGGGCATTCGGTGAAAAAAATTGAGAAAGACACGGACAGAGATAATTTCTTAGATGCTGATGCAGCTATTAAATATGGTATTGTTGATAAAGTGTTAAACGAAAGGGATCAAATAAATGGCAAATGATGCTAACGACAAATTAAATTGCTCTTTTTGTGGAAAAGTTCAAGATGATGTTAAGAAGCTAATTGCTGGTCCAAGTGTATACATTTGCAATGAGTGTGTAGATTTATGCAATGACATAATTGAAGAAGAGATTAAAGGCGATGAAGATACAGCATTAGAAGAACTTCCTTCACCTAAAGAAATTTTTGGTCAATTGGATGAGTATGTTATTGGTCAAGAAAAAGCAAAAAAAGTACTTTCTGTAGCCGTTTACAACCATTACAAAAGGCTTAAAAAGAATTCAAAAGCCTCTGTTGAGCTTCAGAAAAGCAATGTCTTACTGCTAGGCCCAACCGGAAGTGGTAAAACACTTTTAGCTCAAACTCTTGCAAAAATTCTTAATGTTCCTTTCACTATTGCTGATGCAACAACATTGACTGAAGCTGGTTATGTTGGTGAAGATGTTGAAAATATAATACAAAAACTTTTACAAAAAGCCGACTATGACCCAGAAAAAGCTCAGCTTGGAATAGTTTACATAGATGAAATTGATAAAATAGCAAGAAAGTCTGACAACCCATCGATAACAAGAGATGTTTCTGGAGAAGGTGTTCAGCAGGCGCTTCTTAAGTTAATCGAAGGTACTGTTGCATCTATTCCTCCGCAAGGTGGAAGAAAGCATCCTCAACAAGAATTTATTCAGATAGACACATCAAATATATTATTTATATGTGGCGGAGCATTCTCTGGTTTAGACAAGGTTATATCCCAAAGAAACAGCAACCTAGGTATTGGTTTTGGTGCAGAAGTTGGCACTAAAACAAACGTTTTACCTATTAATAATCATGTTGATAATTTAGAGCCTGAAGACTTAGTAAAATTTGGCTTAATACCCGAATTTGTAGGTAGACTTCCTGTTATATCCAATCTTCATGAGCTTGATGAGAATGCGCTTGTCAGAATTCTAAAAGAACCTAAAAACGCATTAGTTAACCAATACAAACATTTATTTGATATTGATAATGTCGAACTTAATTTTCGTGATGAAGCTCTTGTTGAGATAGCCAAGAAGGCCATTAAACGTAAAGCTGGTGCCCGAGGACTAAGATCCATAATGGAAGAGCTTCTAATGGAGACAATGTTTGAACTACCAGATGATAATCTCGAAAAAGTTATCATTGATGAAAATACAGTCATATCTAATTCTGACCCAATCAAGCTTTTAAAATCAAAAAAGAAAAAATCTTCATCAGCCAATTGATAAATAAGTAATAGTCCTTATCTATTACTTATGACAGATATAAAAAAAGACTTACCAATAATCCCATTGAGAGATGTGGTTATATTTCCAGGAATTGTTACTACACTGTTTGTAGGACGTAAAAAATCAATAGAAGCGTTGAATGTAGCAATGGCTTCTAATAAAAAACTTGTACTTGTGAGCCAGATTGATCAGTCAATTGATGAGCCTGGGTTTGATGATATTTATAAAAATGCAACTATAAGCAACTTGCTACAACTCATAAAGCTTCCAGATGGAACTATGAAAGTTCTTGTTGAAGGATACAAAAGATGTGAGATCGAAAAACTTTCTGAAAAAGAAAATTATCTTTCAGTTACAGTAAAAGAGCTTGACGATGGCAATCTTCAAGAGGCAGACGCTTCTAATCTTGTAAGGTTTATTAAGGCAAAATTTGAAGACTACATTAATGTAACAAAAAGAATACCGCCAGAAATTGTTTCAACTGTAGATTCTTTAGATGACCTTTCTAAACTAATTGATACTATCACTGGTCACCTCCCAATTGAAACTAAGAAAAAACAACATATTCTTGAAACAGCTGACCTTAAAAATAGGGCTGAAAAGATTCTTACATTCATAGAATCACAGCTAGATGTTGTTGATGTTGAAAAAAAGATTCGTGAAAGAGTTAAAAAGCAAATGGAAAAATCTCAAAGAGAGTACTATCTTAATGAGCAAATTAAAGCAGCCCAAAAAGAGCTCGGTGAAATAGGTGAAGAGGGCGATGAGATTGAAGAGCTTGAGAGCAAGATTAGCTCTGTAGGTATGCCCAAAGAAGCTCTAAAAAAGGCCAAGAGTGAACTATCTAAGTTTAAGCATATGGCTCCTTCTTCAGCAGAGGCCTCAGTTGTTAGGTCTTATTTAGACTGTTTGGTTGAAGTTCCGTGGAAGAAAAAATCATCTATTAAAAATGACATTGAAAAATCTCTTTCTATTCTCGAGGAAGACCATTATGGTCTTGATGAGGTAAAGGAAAGAATAATTGAATATCTGGCAGTTCAAAAAAGAGTCAAAACTATGAAAGCGCCTGTTTTATGTTTAGTAGGACCTCCAGGGGTTGGTAAAACATCTTTAGGCGAATCGATTGCTAGGGCAACTGGAAGAGAGTATGTTCGTATGTCACTTGGTGGCGTTCGAGATGAATCAGAAATTAGAGGCCATAGAAGAACCTATATTGGGTCTATGCCAGGAAAGATTATTCAAAAGCTCTCAAAGGTTGGAGTAAAAAACCCATTATTTCTATTAGATGAAATTGATAAAATTGGTATGGATCATAGAGGAGACCCTGCATCTGCTTTACTAGAAGTTCTTGACCCTGAGCAAAATACATCATTTAGTGATCACTATCTAGAAGTAGATTATGATTTATCAGAAGTTATGTTTGTTTGTACTGCAAATAGCTTGAATATACCTTCACCCTTGCTTGATAGAATGGAGATCATAACTATTCCTGGTTATATTGAAGATGAAAAACTTAATATTGCAGAAAAATATCTTCTTCCAAAACAGATTGAAAGAAATGGTTTGAAAGATGAGGAACTTAAATTTAAAAAAGAGGTACTACTTTCTTTGATTAGATACTATACAAGAGAGGCGGGTGTTAGAGGTCTTGAGAGGCAAATAGCTAAAATTTTAAGAAAAGTAGTTAAAGATAGATTATTAAGCAAAAAAGATAACTCTAAGCCTACTTTAATTTCTAATACTAAATTAGAGAAGTATTCAGGTGTAAAGAAATTTAAATTTGGTGTTGCAGAAAAAGATAATTCTGTTGGACAGGTTACAGGCCTTGCTTGGACTCAGGTAGGAGGAGAGCTATTAACAATTGAATCATCTTATGTAGACGGTAAAGGTAGGATTATTAAAACTGGATCTTTGGGTGATGTTATGCAGGAATCTATTCAGGCTGCCCTAACGGTTGTAAGATCCAGGGCAGAATCATTAGGCATCAAATCGGATTTCTATGAAAATTTTGATATACACATTCATGTTCCCGAAGGAGCAACTCCAAAAGATGGCCCAAGTGCTGGTGGAGCTATGGCAATAGCATTAATCTCAGTTCTTACAGGCATTCCTGTAAGAGCGGATACGGCCATGACAGGTGAAATTACACTCAGAGGTCAAATACTTAAAATCGGAGGTCTGAAAGAGAAGCTTCTTGCTGCTAAAAGGGGTGGGATAGCAAACGTTATCATTCCAAAAGATAATGAGGCTGACCTTCAAGATATACCTGAACAAATTAAAGATTCTTTGAACATTATCCCTGTTGAATGGATTGATGAAATTGTGTCAAAAGCACTCGAAACTGAGCCAGTTCCGATTAGCAAAAGTACTAAATCTAAAAAATCTAAGGCAGCTAACAAAGAAGATGCTAAAAATCAAGATAAACAAACTCACTAAAAAGCCTTTATTTACTTGACTTTTAGATGTAAAAGGCTTTTCATAGAAGGGTATTTATCAAAACAATTTACATGAGGAGTGTTTAGTATGAATAAATCAGACTTAGTAGATGCAGTTGCATCAGGGGCGGATCTTTCAAAAGCTTCAGCTGCTAGAGCAGTTGATTCAGTATTAGGTGGCATCGGTGATGCTTTAGGTAACGGTGATTCAGTGTCACTAGTTGGTTTTGGTACTTTTTCAGTAAGACATAGAGCTGCTAGAGAAGGTAGGAATCCACAAACTGGTGAGTCAATGCATATCGCTGCTTCTAAAGTACCTGGATTTAAGGCTGGAAAAGGTCTTAAAGATAAGGTTAAGAACGGATAAACTTACTAATCTTTTAAAAAAGGGTGCATCCGCACCCTTTTTTTATTTTATAATTACAACACTATGATGGATTCACTTAGAAATTTTTTAACCGGTTACAGACTTGCAATTATTATTGGTTTGTTGGCCTTACCTTTTGTCTTCCTTGGAACTTCAAGTCTAGGCACTGTATTTGGAGGGTCATATGGCTCTGTAAATGGAGAAGATATATCTGAACTAGATTTTTCTGTTGCAGCAAATATGCGCGCAAATAAACTTAAAGAAACATACGGAGAAGAGTTTGACTTTAATGAGTTAGATGCTCAGATTCAAACAACCTTGATTAATCAAGAGTTAATTTCTCAAAAAGTCTTTTTGTCTGAAGTAAGATCCCTTGGTCTTATAAATAACGAAGAGACTAGCGTTACAAAAAAAATTATTATTAATGACCCAAGATATAAAAATGAATTGGGCAATTTTGATGAAGCTATCTTTGAATCATTTGCTGGTCAAAATGGCTTTTCAAAAAATGAATATATTGAATTAAGCACTAATTTGAATGTGGTTGAAAAATATAAATCAGCTTTATCAGCATCTACATTCCAGCTACCATCAGAAACTAGAGGCCTGGCTTCCATTCTTGAAAAAAAAGTTGATATTAATTTTATTAAAATAGATTTCCAGCAACTTAAAAACACAATAAAAAACTCATTAGAGGATCAAGTTGCATACTACAACGACAATAAAGAGCTCTTTTTGTCAGATGAGTTAAGAAGCTTCAATTATTTTGCTCTTACAGTCGATGACTATAAAAATAGAGTTGCTATTCCTGCTAATTATGCAGCCGATTATTACGAAGACTATTTATTAAAAGCCAATGCAAGTGAGCAAAAAAGAATAGCTCATGTAATGGTGGACAAAACTAATTACGAGTCTGTTACTGATGCGCGAAACAAGATTGAAACTATCAGTGCCAACATGCAAGATGGTAGCTCTTTTGAAACAATAGTAGCTGAATATAGTGAAGATATTGTTACTAAAGAAAATGGAGGTGATCTTGAATACTTCGATGAAGAAATATTTCCTGTAGAGTTTGGTAATGCACTTAATGGTCTTAATGAGGGCGATTTAAGCTCAATCATTGAACTAGAAGATAGCTTTCATATCTTAAAAGTAACTGAAGTTCTAAAAGATAAAGTTAGAGACTTTAAAGATATCGAAGAAGAGGTAATTGAAGAATTGATATTCTCCGAATCTCTTGCTTTATTAAATGACGATTACAGTCAGCTGGATGATTTAGCCATGGAAGGGCAGTCATTTATCGATTTGGCAGAATATGTAAATGCCGACACTCTATTTATGAATTTACAATCAAATTCAACTATTAGCGATCTTGATGTAAAGGTTAAAAATATAATTTTTGATGAGTTTATTGAGGTTAATACACCGCAAGTAATCGATCTTGATGGTTCAATTTATGTGGTTTCTGTTACAGAAATTAAAACACCAGAGTTAAAAATATTTTCAGAGGTTCAAGCAAATGTTAATAACAATTTAATTGATATCAATGCATCACTTAAAAAATCAGAAATCGAAAAAGAATTCAATCTTTTAAATACTGCTGAGGAAAAAAGACTTTTTGAAGAACAGAATAGCTTTGCTTCCTTTGAAACATTTAAAGATATTAAAAGATATTCATCTCTTTTACCGCAGGAAGTTATCACAGAAATATTCAATGGCTCAACTGGCCTTGAATTATCTATATCTTCTAGAAATGGAGATCACTATTTCGTAAATATAAGTAACTTTAATCCACCATCTCAAGAGGAAATAGATGAGGCTTCAGAGCAATATTCTTCGTTTGATACTGAAAGACTTATTAGTCGAATGAATGGTATTTTAAGCGATGATCTATTTGATAAGGCAAAAGTCAATTTGAACGAACAAGTAATTAATTAAAGGAAATCTTATGAAGAAGTTAGTAAATATTCCAATCCTAGCTGGTTTACTATTTATTTATTCCTGTTCTGACGCAATCAGCCCTGTTGATTCCGGTCTTGAAAACAAAGTATTCCATTTTGGTAATGGTGCAGAACCCCAAGGTTTAGATCCACATATAGTAACAGGTGTTCCAGAACATCACTTATTAATCGGTCTTTGTGAAGGTTTGACAACATCAAATCCAAAAGGTGGCTCAAGCGTTTCAGGTGCAGCTGAATCATGGGATATAAGTGAAGATGGAACTACATATACTTTTTACCTTCAAAAAAATGGTAAATGGTCTAATGGAGATCCAGTAACTGCTGATGATTTTGTTTGGTCCTGGAAACGAATTTTAACACCGAGCCTTGGCTCACAATATCCTGATATGCTCTATTATGTTAAAGGCGCAGCTGACTATCATACCGGTAAAATTAATGATTTTAATGATGTTGGTGTAAAAGCATTGGATACCCTCACATTAGAAGTTACTTTAAACAACCCAACTCCATTTTTTCTTGGCTTATTAAGTCACTACAGTACTTGGCCTGTTCATAAAGAAACTGTTTTGCAGCATGGCGCCATAGATGACAGAAATGGTCAATGGACAAGACCTGGTAACTTTGTATGCAATGGTGCTTTTAAGCTCAAAACCTGGGAACTCAATAATAAAATTATTGTAGAAAAAAATGAAAACTATTGGGATTCTAAAACTGTTCAATTGAATGAAATACATTATTACCCTGTAGCTAATCAAATGACTGAAGATAGAATGTTTAGGGCAGGGCAGCTTCATGTTACTAGTTCACTGCCATCCCAAAAATGTAGCTCCTATATTGAAGAAAAAAATCCCAATTTAAGAATTGATCCATATATGGGTACATATTTTTATCGTTTTAATGTTAATAATCCAGCTTTGGTAGATCCAAGGGTTCGAAAGGCATTAGCTTACTCAGTTAACAGAAAGCAAATTGTAGAAAAAGTCACAAAATGTGGTCAAATTCCCGCTTACTCATTCACACCTCCAGGGTCAAACGGTTATGAGCCTGATACAGAAATACCATTTAATCCAGAGCTAGCAAAAAAACTATTAGTCGAAGCTGGTTATGATGAAAGCAATCCTTTCCCAAAATTAGAAATTTTATTTAATACAAATGAAGACCACAGAAAAGTTGCACTAGCTATCCAGCAAATGTGGCAACAGAATTTAGGTATAGATATTGAGCTAGTCAATCAAGACTGGAAAGTTTATTTAAATAGAGAAATGATTGGTGATTTTCAGGTTTCTAGAGCTGGCTGGATAGGTGACTATGAAGATCCAAATACATTCTTAGATACTCTTAGACCAAATAGAGGCAATAACAAAACTGGCTGGGAAAACCCTGAATACGATCAGCTTGTTGAACTTGCAAACTCGAATAACAATCAACAGGATAGGTACGAACTCCTTTTAAAGGCTGAAAGGATTCTTATTAATGATATGCCGATTGTCCCTCTCTATACATATGTAAGAGTTTATCAGCTATCTAGTGACGTGAAAGGCTACCACCCAAACTACCTAGATCATCACCACCCTAAATATTGGTATTTAGAAAGAGACTAAATTTACATGATTACAATTATTCTAAAAAGAATTTTGTTAGCTATTCCTGTACTAATAGCTGTAGCGACTTTAACTTTTTTTTTAATTAAACAAGCTCCTGGAGGCCCGTTTGATGCTGAAAAAGCAGTTTCACCTCAAGTTCTGAAGAACCTGAATGCTGCTTACAATTTGGATGCATCTGAGTGGGAGCAATATACAGATTACATGACTGGAATTGCACAAGGTGATTTTGGTCCATCTTTTAGATACCCGGGCAGATCAGTTACTGAGATGATACTTACAGGGTTACCAGTAACATTTGAGCTTGCAATATATGCCATATTAATTGCACTTATAATTGGTGTATTCTCTGGAGTTTTGGCTGCTCTTAAAAGAAATACCATTCTTGATTTTATTCCCATGGCTATAGCAATGATAGGAATTTGTGTTCCGACATTTCTAATGGGCCCTTTGCTTGTTCTTATTTTTGGTATAAATCTTGAGCTTCTTCCTGTATCAGGATGGAATCAAATCCCAGGTGATAAGCTGCTCCCGTCCTTAACTCTGGGCTTTGCATATGCTGCATATATTGCAAGATTAAGTAGAGGTGGAATGTTAGAGGTTTTAAATCAAGATTTTATAAGAACAGCTAGAGCAAAAGGGCTTTCTGAAACTGCTATTGTTACAAAACATGCCATGCAAGGCGGTCTTTTACCTGTTGTGTCTTTTTTAGGTCCTGCTATTGCTGGATTGCTCGCAGGGTCTTTTGTTGTTGAGACAATTTTTCAGATACCTGGTTTAGGAAGGTTTTATGTTGAGGCAGCATTCAATAGAGACTACACAATGATACTTGGCACAACTATATTTTTCTCAGCAATGATAGTATTTTTTAATTTAATGTCTGATATTGCAGCTTTATGGCTTAACCCAAGATCAAGAGACGAGTCATGAGCAATAATTCCTCATTATGGTCTGATGCAATAGGAAGGCTGTTAAAAAATAAAGCTGCTATGGTTGGCGCAATCATTTTGTTTTTATTAATTGGGTGTGCAATCCTGGCCCCCGTAATTGCTCCATACTCATATTCATTTCAAAACCTTGACTTAGGTGCTTCTCCACCTTCAAGTGAACACCTTCTCGGTACAGATATTTTAGGTAGAGATCTGTTAAGCAGAATCCTTTACGGTGCACGAATTTCATTATTAGTTGGTTTTGTCGCTACTGGTGTTGCTTTGATAATTGGAGTGAGCTGGGGAATTGTTGCTGGTTATTTTGGCGGAAGGGTTGATCAAATAATGATGAGAATAGTAGATGTGCTTTATGGACTACCATTCATTATTTTTATTATCTTATTAATGGTGATATTTGGAAGGAATCTCTGGCTTCTATTTGGTGCTATTGGAGCCGTTGAATGGTTAACAATGGCAAGGATAGTAAGGGGGCAGGTTATGAGTCTTAAAAATCAAGAATTTGTTTTAGCAGCCCAGGCAATGGGGGTTAGCAACCTATCTATGTTTAGGCGCCACCTGCTTCCAAATATCTTGGGTCCTATAGCGGTTTATGCAACTCTTACAATTCCTCAGGTTATGTTATTAGAAAGTTTTTTAAGCTTTCTTGGTCTTGGAATTCAGCCTCCAATGAGTAGTTGGGGAACTCTTATAAAAGATGGTGTTGAGTCAATGGAGGAATATAGTTGGTTACTAGTTTATCCAGGCATTACTTTTACCATTACACTGTTTGCTCTCAATTTCTTCGGTGATGGTTTGAGAGACGCTCTTGATCCTAAAACATCAGATAACTAAAAAGCCCTTATAGCAATTTTAATTATCTGACCTGGTTTTAACCTGTTGTCACTAAGTGCATTTATTTCATTAATGCTTTTAACGCTTACATCAAATAGGTCTGCAATTTTATAAAGGTTATCTCCTTGCTTTACTGAATAAAGGATAGTTCTTTTCCTAGATTCTATATTTCTATGAATATTTTTATTACCAATGCTTAATTGTTGTCCAAGTTGAAGATATTCATTTGACGAAATATTATTCATTCTAGTTAGATCTCTCATCTCAATTTTATATTTATCAGCAATACTCCAAAGGGTATCTCCCTCAGATACAACATGCATTTCAAAGGGGATAAAGTTATTAGATTCAGATTTACTAAGAGGAATTAAAAGAGTCATTCCGATAGTTAATAAAGAATCATCTAGGTAATTAATTTGCTCAATAATACTTACTTCAGTGTCATATTTTTCTGCTAATTTCCATAAGCTATCTCCACTTTGGACAACATGAGAAATCCAATTAATTTTATTAATGCTGTTAAGGGGGTTATTAGGATCATCAAGTAAACTGTTTTTTTCAATAGGTATGTAAAAGCTACTCATTTCTGTTGGTGCTGATGCCCATTTTGTATATCCAGCATTAAGTTTATAAATAAGCTCTGGCTTGAGGCCAAGGTGCTCACTTATAGTTAAAATCTCTACCTGCCCTGGTATATCTATTCTTATAACACGCGGCTCAAAAGGAATATCGGGTAACTTAATGCCATATTTCTCACTATTAATGACTAGCTCCCTTAGAGCGATAAACTTATAAACATAATCCGTCGCTTGGTTTGAAAGGTTAAGAGACCAAAAATCAGTGCCTAGGCCCCGCCTTTTATTTCTTTTTATCTGTCTATCAAGATATGTTGGACCACCATTATACGCAGCAATAGCTAAATATATATCATCATCAAATCTTTTTAATAAGTATGAGAAATAGCCAACTGCGGCTTCGGTAGACTTAAAAGCATCATGTCTATCTTCACTCCACCAAGATTTATTTAAATTAAATAAGCTTCCAGTTGTTGGCATGAATTGCCAAATACCCACCGCTCCTGATGGTGAAATTGAGAAAGGATCATAATCACTTTCAACAAATGGAATAAATGCTAACTCAATAGGAAGATTTTCTTTTTCAAGCTCTTTAATAATATGAAAAATAAAATATTCTGATTTATTTAGATAAGTTTCAAAAAGCTCTAAGTTCTGTAAATGCCTATTCATGTATTTAAGCGTTTGCTCATCAATCTCTACATCATCATAATTAGATTTCTGCTTAAGGTATTCCCATATATTTACGGGCTCTGGAACAACTTCAATTATTTTGTTTACTTGCATCGTAGATACGGTATTGGTTTGATTTATGACTTTGTCATTAAATACCAAATCTTCAGGCACAGAATTACATCCATAAATAAATAGTGAAATAATAAGTAACTTAAATTTTAAAATGCGTCTTTCCAATTTCTTACTGCTTCAAATATTTCAGTGTCATTTCCTTGCACATTATATTTGTTAAATATGGATTCTCGTATGTTTTTTTTATCGCATCTAAGAAAAGGATTTGTTTTTAATTCCTCACCAATAGAGCTTGGCAAAGTTATTTGGTCATGCCGTCTCTTTTCTTTAACTTTTTTCAGTCTATGTGTAATATCTGCGTTAGATGGTTCAACGCAATTAGCAAAGTTAAGATTCTGTTGGGTATATTCGTGCGCACAATAAATTTTAGTATTAGCTGGCAACTCTTTAAGTTTTAGTAAAGATTTATACATTTGATCAAAAGTTCCTTCAAATATCCTTCCACACCCTCCTGCAAATAGAGTGTCTCCACAAAATAAAATTGGACTACCATCATTCTCACAATAAAAAGCAATATGATCTAAAGTATGCCCAGGTACTGAAATTACTAAAAACTTTAACCCAATTACCTCGATTACATCCCCACCATTTACTCTTGTTTTTATTTCTTTAATATGATTATTTGGCCCTATAACTGAAATTTCCTTATTTTCTTTTAAAAGATCAGCCAGCCCTCCAGTATGGTCAAAGTGATGATGAGTTATTAAAATACTATTTAGATAAACTCCTTCTTTTTTGAGATAATCTGATACAGGCTTAGATTCACCTGGATCAATTACCAATGCACCTTCATTTGTTGTCACTAACCAAATATAATTATCAGTGAATGCTTTTATGGGTTTAATTTTTAACATACGTAATTTTAATTTAATTTTATGAAAACAGTAAATATTTATACAGATGGCGCTTGCAGAGGAAATCCTGGTGTTGGTGGGTGGGGCGTACTTATTGAATATGAAAATCATAATAAAGAAATGTTTGGTGGAGAAAAAATTACTACCAATAATCAAATGGAGTTAATGGCAGCCATACAAGGTTTAAAAGCTTTAAGTGAAAAATGTATTGTTAATCTAACTACTGATTCAAAATACGTTATGGATGGTATAAATTCTTGGATAATTAACTGGAAGAAAAATAACTGGAAAAACTCACAAAAGCAGAATGTAAAAAATAAGGATTTATGGATTCAATTAGACAAATTAAATAGCCAGCATGATGTAAAATGGTACTGGGTTAAAGGCCATTCTGGGCACCCACAAAATGAACTAGCAGACCAATTAGCTAACAAAGGTATAGACAACTTATAAATGAATAAAAAATATATTATTCTTGATACTGAAACCACAGGCTTAGAGGTACATCAAGGACATAGAGTCATCGAAATAGGAGCAGTGCTTCTTAATGATAGAAAAAAATCAGATGAAAACTTTCATTCGTATTTAAATCCAGAACGGGTGATTGATGAGGAAGCTTCTAAAGTGCATGGGATTACAAATGCTGACCTTGATGACAAACCACTTTTCTCAGAGATAGCCGAAGAATTTCTTGAATTTATAGAAGGCTCAACACTTGTTATACACAATGCACCATTTGACGTTGGCTTTTTAAATAATGAAATTAACTTAGTTTCTTCTAAGCTACCTAAGCTTGAGGATATCTGTGAGATCGAGGACTCTTTGTTGATCGCAAGAGATAAATTTCCTGGCCAAAGAAATTCTTTAGATGCATTAGCAAATCGTTTTGAAGTAACTGGTTATGATAGAAGTTTTCATGGTGCTTTGCTTGATGCAAATATTCTTGCAGATGTTTTCATGATGCTAACAGGAGGGCAAAGTAAATTTGAATTTATGAATGATGCCTCTGTAGCAAATTCAGCTAAAAAAAATGCTGAAAATGGTTTTAGTATTGAAGGAATTAATTTGGTTAAGCTTCAATCAACTAACGAGTACGATAAAGAGCACTCAAAAAGGCTTTTAGAAATTTCTGAAAAACATTCTATTGAAACAATTTGGAGTAAACATTGAAAGTAGTAACAAGATTCGCACCCAGCCCAACGGGAACACTCCATATTGGTGGTGTTAGAACTGCATTATTTAATTATGTATATGCAAAAAAAATGGGCGGATTATTTTTAATTCGCATTGAAGATACTGACAGGCAACGATCAACTAAAGAGTTTGAAAAGAATATATTAGATAGCCTTAACTCTATAGGTTTGAGTCCTGACTTAGTTCCAATTAACCAATCAGAACGAACTGACATTTATACTGAAGCTGCAGATGAAATTTATAAAAGCGGCAAAGCTTATTATTGCAACTGTTCAAAAGAAAGACTGGATGAAATGAGATCAGCTCAACAGCTTAATGGTCAAAAGCCGCAATATGATGGAAAGTGTAGAAACTTAAATATAGAAAAATCTAGTAATACAGTTTTAAGACTCAAAACACCACTCGACGGCCAGGTATTGATGAAAGATTATGTCAGAGGTGATATAACTTTTGAGAACTCGGAGCTTGATGATTTGATAATATTAAGAAGTGATGGAACACCTACATATCATCTATGTAATGTAGTTGATGATTATGAACAAGGAGTTACCACCGTTATAAGAGGTGAGGATCATATATCTAATACACCTCGCCAAATTCATATTCAACAAGCACTTGGGTATCCAGAGCTTGAGTATGCCCATCTTCCGTTAGTTCTTGGGGCTGATAAGAAAAGGCTTTCTAAAAGACATGCTGCAACTAGTCTCGAAGATTATAAGAATGAGGGTTATCTTGATTCTGCTATTTTGAATACCCTTGCAAGACTTGGTTGGTCTAAGGGAGAGAAAGAGGTTTTTTACTTAGATGATTTGATAAAAGATTTTGAAATTACTGAAGTCCAAAAAGCAGGTGCGATATTTGATATGACCAAGTTAGATTGGTTAAATACTCAACATTTATCAAACCTTTCCTTAGAAGAATTTAAAGATTATTTAAGGCCGTTTTTATCTTCAATCGATATAAATTTAGATGATCATCCAAAGTGCGATTTGCTTGTTGATGCAATGAGGTCCTCTGAATCTAACTTGCTAAATATCGCTAAAGGGTTAGTTCCTTACTTTAAAGGCGTAACAGAATACAATCCAAAGGCTGTTAAGAAGTTTCTTGCTGATTCGGGTAATATGCTTTCATCAATAGAAGAGATATTAGAGAACCTAACTGTTTGGGATGAAGAAAGTATTGATCTTGCTTTAAAGAATTTTCAATCATCATCTGATCTTCCAACTCCTAAAGTAAATCAACCTATACGCATAGCAGTGACCGGTGGAACAAAATCTCCATCACTTGGCCTGACTCTTGAAATTATAGGCAAAGAAGACTCATTAATGAGGGTTAAAAAAGCTCTAGATTTTATTGGTTAAAGTTTTTACAAATTCTAAAAATTTTTTGGATTCTTCACTAATGGCTTTTGATTGATTGTTAAGTAAAACTATTTGATAAGGGAGATCCTCTTCAATTTCAAACATATCTACCTTGCTTTTATCACAGTTATTTGCTGTATAAGAATCAACTAAAGCACTTCCCACCCCAAGACTTACAAGTGAGGCAGCCCCGCTGTATGAAGAAACCTTACCCGCTATATTTCTAATAGGCTGGTTACTAAAATGTTTGGTTAAGGAGTTAACACCATAAAAAGAAATAAGATTTGTAATTTCTATAAAAGGATCGTTTAAAAAATGCTCTAGCTTAGAAGCTGCTTTATTATCATAAAACCCCTTAGGTGAAATCATTACATGGGATCCTTTATGAATTATATGCCTAGAGAATATGCTGGCATCAAGGTGGTTAGATCCTCTATTAGATATTGCTGGATCAAAGCAGATTACAATATCTAAGCTTTTATTATCCAATCTGCTTAATAGCTCGTTGCTATTAAGGTTTATAAAATTGAAACCAGCTATCCCAATTTCTTTATAAGCCTTGAGTATTCTAGGCATTAGCGTGAGCATGATAGAAGGGGTTGTGCCAATATTAATATCCTTCGAATCAAGCGGTGTAAGTTTCTCAGCTGTTTTATTAAAGCTTTCAAGCTGGAATATAACCATTGAGGCATATTCATACAGCTCATCTGCCTCGTATGTTGGTAAAAGTTTTTTTGAATCTCTATTAAAGAGCTTAAAGCCTAGTTTTTTTTCGGTATATGAAATTGATTTGCTTAGTGCAGGTTGCGATACATTTAGCATCTTGGCTGCTTTTGTTATAGAGCCTTCTTTATAGATATGATAAAAGATTTCGATTTGTTTAGAATTAAGCATACTTACGATACTATACATAACCTTAGGTTATTAATATAGGTTGTTTTATTATGCACAATAATGTAGACAACTTTATAAATGTAGTTTTATAATCTAGGTAGAAATTTATATATAAAATTCATGGGGGATTATGAATGAAAGCTATTAAATCTTTATTGGTATTAGCATTGGCTATGCCGTTTGCAATTCAAGCTCAAGATGATACTGCAGCAGCAGATATTGAAGAGGTTGTTGTTGTTGGTTCGCAAATCAAAGGTGCAAACATTGCTGGAATATTGCCAGTAACTGTTATTACCGCAGAGGATATAGAGGCTCTTGGAGTAGATTCAGGTGATGAGCTTCTAGAAAATATTGCGGAACAGGGACTAAACTATTTTAATGAATCTGAAATGGCTTCCGGTGGTGTTAATGCTGCTAGAGGAGACATGGGTGCATATAACCTAAGAAATTTAGGTGTTGGTAATACGCTTACTCTTTTAAATGGAAGAAGGCTGGTAACCTCACCTGGTTATCAGACTGAAAAAATTGGGGGAGATTTTGTTCCTACTACAACAGTGAACTCTCAATTAGTTCCAGTGTATGGTCTTGAAAGACTAGAAATTTTAAGGGATGGAGCTTCAGCTATTTATGGTGCTGATGCTGTTGCTGGTGTTGTAAATAATGTCATGCAGTCTGACTATGAAGGTTTTGTGGTAAGAGGAAAAGTTACAGCATTTGATCACTTTGAAACAGAAGATAAAACTATATCTGTTAAATGGGGTAAGAATTTTGGTAAAACTAATATAAGTGCTTTCTTTGATAGCTACAATAGAGGCTCTATTGAGGCAAGTGAAGATCCAAGATGGGCTGATTCTGATCATAGAAAATGGGTACCAGAAGATTCACCATGGTTCGGAAGCACCAGCTTTAGAAATAATTCAACTAATTCTCTTTATGGACAATTTGACATGGTCGGCAGTGCAACAAGTATTGCAGGCACTGCATATGACAAAGTTTGGACTGATAGTTCTGGAGAGTTTGAGATATTCCCTCTTGGTGACCCAAGATGTTCAAATCGCTCAAGTCAAGACGGTGTTGTTTTTGATACTGGATATGGAACATGTATTGCCGCAGATGGAAACGGCGTAGAAAGATATAATTTATGGGGGCTTACCCAAAAAAGAGGAAAGCTTGAAAGACAAAACCTATTAGTCTTCATTAATTCCGAGTTATCAAATGGTGTTGAAACATTTACTGAAATTGGTTATTACACTTCTGATAGTGAAAGAAGAAATCACCCTTCATATGCTTTCACATCATCAAAGCATAGAGTTGGTCCAGATAACTATTGGTTAAACCAGATGACAATTCCAGACGGAACTGCAATTTTTGCTGGCAAAGAGCTTTATATCGATAACTATAGATATGCAGAAGTGCCAAGAATGACATTTGTAGATAAAGAAACTTATAGGTTCCTTCAAGGATTTAGAGGCACTACAGGTAATTGGGATTGGGAGACTGCTTTAGTATATTCAAAAGCAACATCTGATGACCTTACAAAAAATAGAATATCTAATACACTTTTAAAAGAAGCTTTGTATGATGATACGCCTGCTGCATATAACCCATTTAGTGCCGGTGTTGCTTCTAATATAGAAAGAGTGCTTGTAGATGTCACTAGATTTGGAACAAGTTCTTTAACTTCTTTTGATTTTAAAATGGTTAACCCTGAAATGTTTACTTTACCTGCAGGTCCTGTAGCAGTATTACTTGGTTTTGAAGTAAGAGATGAAGTTATTACTGATGATAGAGATGATAGGTTAGACGGCACTATTGATTATTGTGATTATGAAAATGATTGTTATCCTCTAGTCGCTGATGTTGTAAACTCAAGTCCAACTGGTGATGTATCAGGCGAAAGACAGACTACATCATTGTTTGTTGAATTAAATGCACCTATTACAGATTCAATATCTACTCAGCTAGCTGTTAGACATGAGAGTTCTGATGATTTTGCTTCAGCAACAGTTGGAAAGTTTGCTATTGGTTGGGAAGTAAACCCAAGTCTTTCACTTAGAGCATCTGCATCAACTGCATTTAGAGCACCTAATATAATCCAACTAAACGAGGGTGGAGTTGTTAGATCTGGAACAAGAGATGATTGGGTTGTTCAAAGAGTTCAAGACGTTCTTAATGAAGCTGGTGGTTATGATGGTGATACAAGTATTACTGATTCAGATATAGACTCTGCTTACACAATTCAAAGAAGAGCAATTGGTGGAAATAAACTAGATGCTGAAGAGTCAACTAATAGCTCTATAGGTCTTGTTTATACTCCAGAAATGGTTCCTGGTTTAATGGTCACTCTTGATCAATGGTCTATTGAAAAAGAAAAAACTATTGGACTATTTGGTCGTGAAAATCAAATTGTTAATGACATGCTCCTAAGATTTGAAAATGGTTTAAATAACTGTGGTTCATTTATGGGCGACCCATTGGTTGTTCGTGAGGCACCAGATGCTGGAGATGCTGGTTACTTTACAGCAGCTGGAATTTGTCCTGCTGGAGTAGTTAAATACGTTCAAAATGATTATACAAATATGGCTACAAGAAACTTAGCCGGAACAGATATTGGTGTTTATTATGATATCGATACTAAATTTGGAGATTTTGGCTTTAAATATATCGGTAGTAAAACTGATGAATTTACTCAAGATGCTTCAGGTGAGTTTGCTTTCCTTCAGTCACAAAAAGAAGCTGGATTAATTCCTGCAAACATTCCGCTAGACGGATTTGGTGACTTACTAGGAATGGATGGTAATTATGATACTAAGCATACAGTAAAGGCCTCATGGAGAATGGGTGATTGGGGAGCTACAATGTCTATGCTTCAAAAGGGAGAGTTTTATCAAAATTCTTTAACTTTAAGCGATGGTACAAGATATGTAATTCCTGAAATGACAACTATTGATGCAACTGTTTCATACTCATTTAGGATGAATGGCAACAAAGCTAGATTAAGATTTGCTGTTAAAAACTTAGAAGATGAAAGAGCACCATTAGCAGATAGATACTACGGTTACTATGCTGATGCTCACCAAGATTATGGTAGGAACTATTATCTTGATCTTAGAGTTACTTTCTAAAATGGTATAAACTTTAAAGGGAGCACATGCTCCCTTTTTTATAGGAAAATATTATGCAAGCATATAAAAATAAAGGTTTCTGGATTGGTGTATTTGCCTTCAGCATAATCGTATTTATTGGTTATGCTAATTTTTTGCCCCAAAGTTTGCTTGCATTAGAAGGCTCTCCATTTGAAACTAACAAAGGAGTGCAGTACATAGATAGCAAATCTGCATGGCTTGTCCTGGCCGTCCTAGTCCTTATGGCAATTTGGTGGGCAACAGAAGCTCTTCCAGTTGCTGTTACATCTTTGCTTCCTTTGGCATTATTTCCATTAATGGATGTTGCTAATTTTCAAGAGGCAGCAAATCCATATGCTAATAAAAACATATATCTTTTTTTAGGAGGCTTTATCTTGGCTTTAGGTATTGAAAGATCGGGTTTGCATAAAAGAATAGCATTAAAAATGATTACTGCAGTTGGATCATCTGGAGAGAAATTAATCGGAGGTTTTATGATTGTTGCAGCTTCACTAAGTATGTTTGTAATGAATACCTCTACAACATTAATGCTTCTTCCAATTGGGTTAGCTGTTTGTGCTGTCATCTCATCTACAACCCCAGATATTAATGATTTACAAAGAAAGAACTTTGATACTGCTTTGATGCTTGGGATTGCTTACGCCGCAACCATTGGTGGTATGTCAACAATCATTGGAACAGCTCCTAATATTGTATTTGTAACATTCATGAGTGAGACATATGGTGTTGAAATTGATTTTTTGAGTTGGATGAAAATTGGTGTTCCAGTTTCATTGTCTATGCTTATAGCGGCTTGGTTTATTCTTGCTAAATTTGTATTTCCTACTAATTTTATTTCTTCCAATGAAACAAAATTACGGTTAGATCAAATGTTACTAGACCTCGGCCCTATTAAAAAAGACGAACTCAAAATTGCTCTGGTCTTCGGTCTTGCTGTTATTGCATGGATGACAAGCAGAGTCATTAGAACTAAATTTGGAATAGGCTTGGAAGATGCTGGTATTGCAATAATCATAGCCATAATTCTTTTTATAATTCCCTCTGCAGATGGCAAAAAAGATCTTATGGTTTGGGACGAGACATCAAAACTTCCATGGGGTTTATTGCTGTTATTTGGTGGTGGTCTGTCTCTAGCTGCTCAAGTTTCAGGAACAGGTCTTGGTATATGGATTGGGCAAGGACTTACAGTATTAAAAGAAGTTAACCCTATCATCCTAATTTTTGCCGTTGCAACTCTAATAATTTTTTTAACTGAAATGACAAGTAATGTAGCCACGACAAGCACCTTTCTTCCTGTAATCGGATCTTTAGCTATTGCTATTGGGGTAATACCAGTCTCATTAACAATACCTGTTTGTTTAGCAGCTAGTTGCGCATTTATGCTTCCTGTTGCAACGCCGCCTAATGCAATTGTTTATGGATCAGGGAAATTCACAATAGCAACTATGATGAAAGCTGGGTTTTTTATAAATATTATTGGCATCTTAGTTGTTACTCTTTTCTCTTACTATTTAGCACCATTAGTTTTTTAATATGAAAAAAATTGTTTTAGTATTTATTTTTATTACTCAAATTAATGCACAGCAAAGTTATATTGATTATGTTTCCCCATTCCATCCAGTAGTTTCTTCTAAAGGCATGGTTGTATCCCAAAATAACCTTTCATCAGACATAGGGAGAGATATATTAAATATGGGAGGAAATGCTGTAGATGCTGCAGTAGCTGTAGGTTTTTCATTAGCCACAACACTCCCGAGAGCAGGTAATCTTGGAGGTGGTGGTTTTATGCTTGTGTATATAAAAGAAAGAAATGAAGTCTTTTTCATTGATTACAGAAGCTCGTCACCTCTAAATTCCAACATAAAAGATATTTTTAATAAAAAACTTCCAAGAGATTACAAAAGAACAAATTTTGATCTTGTAAAAAAAGGATATAAGGCCTCAGCTATCCCAGGGAGTGTGGCTGGATTATTAGACGCACATTCAGCATTTGGAAAGCTGCCACTTAACAAAATTCTTGAACCTGTAATTAAACAAGCAGAAGAGGGCATTTCCGTTACTTATGATTTGCATAAAGCAATTGAAAGCAGTGATCAACTAAGAGAAGATGCAGAATCAAAAAAAATCTATTTTATTAATGACCAACCTTTACCAGTTGGTTCGTTGATGAAAAGACCAGATTTGGCATCTACCTTTAAAGAAATTTCTAAAAGTGGAAAAAGTGGTTTTTATAAAGGAGTTATTGCTCAAAAATTTATAGATGCTATGAAGGCTAATAATGGATTTTTTACTCTAGAAGATTTAAAGACCTACAAATCAGTTACGACCTCACCAATAGTTGGTTCATATAGAGAAAATCTAGTTTTTACAGCTGGCCCACCCTCTGGAGGAGGCGTAGTTCTTTTGACATCTTTAAATATGCTGAGTTTTTTTGATTTATCTAAATTTGGAAGCAATTCAGCAAAAACATATCATTTATTAGGAGAGTCTCTAAGAAGAGGCCATAACAATAGATCCCATCAAGTAGGAGATCCATCCAAATATAATGTTCCCATAAAGACTTTGCTTTCAAAAAATAGAATGAAAGAACTTGCAAAAGGTCTGAATATGACAAAAGCAACACCATCTTCCAAAGTAAAACCATTAAGAGTAGTAAATGAAAGTAGAGATACAACTCATTATTCAATAGTTGATAGTGATGGTAATGCTGTATCAAATACATACACTCTTGGATACTCATTTGGATCAGGTGTAACTATTCCAGGAACAGGAATACTTATGAACAACCAAATGAATAACTTTGCATATCGTTATGGAGATTCATCAATTCAAGGCAGAGTCGCAAGCCCAGGCAATAAATTTGAACCTGGAAAAAGACCTATGAGCACAATGGCACCATCAATGGTTTTTAATAAAGAAGGCCAGTTAACATTAATAACAGGTTCTCCTGGTGGGTCATATATACCAGCTGCAATATTGAGAGTTATTTCTGGTGTTGTAGATTTTAATTTAAATATAGGCGAGGCTACAATGCTTCCAAGAGTTCACAAGGATTGGCCATACACTGGTCTTGACTATGAAAATACAATTAGCTCAGATGTTATCAATATTCTTGATGGAATGGGGCATAAACCAGAATCCAATAAAACTATGGGGAGTACCCAGAGCATTCATATTGTTGATGGAGTTCGTTATGGTTATGCTGATTTACGAAGGCCCAATGCCGCTGTTTCCATTCAGTAATTAATTTATTCTATAATCCAATGGTGGTAGCCGGTCACCTAGTAGAGCCTTGTATTCAAAATCTTTACCAACTCTTTTTTGTAGCTCAGCTTTTGCAGCTACTATTAATGATTCATCTTTGTAAATATCTATGGCTGTTGAGGCTATTGTTTTAGCAGCAAGCTCAGCTCCTTTAATACCAATGGATGTTCCGCCAGCTGATACAGCTTGCCATGAATGTGCTGCAGTACCAGGAACCCATGTAGCTGTTCTTACTCCTGCAGTGGGAACAAGCCAGCTTACATCACCTACATCTGTTGAGCCATAACTATGAGAAGTCTTATATGGCTGAACATTTTCTTGTGAACCAATTTCATTGGATGGTTTTATAAACGTTTTATAAATAGTTTTAGCATAATTATTTTCAGCCTCCGTGTAACTAATGCCTCCATACATTTGTAAGTTTGCGTGCATTTTTTTTTGTATTACATCATTCGGCAATAAGGAATAATTACCATGCATAACTTCATAAGTCATTGAGGTTTCTGTTCCTTGAGCTGCTCCATTTGCTGCCTTTACAACTCTTTGAAAAAGCTCATCAACCATTTGCATATTGGGGTGTCTAACATAGTAATAAACTTCTGCTAAATCAGGTACAACATTTGGAGCTAGCCCGCCCTTAGTAATAACATAATGCAATCTTGATTCTTGTGGTACATGTTCTCTCATCATATTAACCATCATATTCATAGCCTCAACACCATCTAGGGCTGATCTACCAAGTTCAGGTGAGCCTGCAGCATGCGCTGAAATCCCCTTAAAAGTAAATTTACCTGATTTATTAGAATTTGATGTTTTTGAATTTGCAGAATTTACTTGGTCGGGATGCCAATGAAGAACAATATCAACATCTTTAAATAATCCATCACGTGCTATATAAACTTTACCTGAACCACCTTCCTCAGCAGGAGTTCCATAAAACCTAATTCTTCCTTCTATATTATTTTCTACCAGCCACTCTTTGATTGTAACCGCAGCCCATGCCGATGCCGCGCCAAATAAATGATGTCCACATGCATGTCCTGCTCCAGTACTATTATTTATAACTTCTTTAAATGGTGAGGTGCTTTGAGCCAAACCAGGCAAAGCATCAAATTCCCCTAAGATAGCAATCACTGGACCTTTAGAACCAAATTCTGCAATAAAGGCAGTAGGGATACCAGCAACAGATTTGTTGATTTTAAAACCCTCTTTTTCTAGCGCATCAGAAAGAAGTTTAGAACTGCCTATTTCTTGATAGCCTAATTCTGCGTTATCCCATATTTGTAGAGCTATTTTAGAAAAATGCTCTTTATGGTTAGCAATACTTTTATCTATAGACGCTGATACATTAAACGCCAATAAACATGTAGCTACAAGACTAAATGCTTTCCCTTGAATTTTATATTCTTTCCTACCCATTCCTCTTCTCCCATGCTTTTCAATATTTCTTTATCATAAGATATTAGTACTTTTCTTTTCTTTTTGGAATCCTCGCTGTAAATAACAGCTTTTAACTCGCCATTATTATCTTTAAAGATTGTGTATCCAATTATCGTAGCCATCCCCTCAAGCTCTTCTGACATTTGAACGGGTGCTTCTTTCAACTTAGCTTCTTCGGTGACATCTTTAGTAATAAAATCTATTAATGGTTTTTTTGACCATAATGCTAATGCTTGCTTTGTCATCATTCCAGAAACACCTGTAACTAAACCAATATTTGAATGATCACTTCTTATTTTACTCAGCATTTTTACAGTTGAGTGGATCATATAATTATTTAACGGACCACCTGCAAAAGACATACCCCCAGTCACTGTTTTACTTTGATTTTCATTTAGGCCTAAAGAATCACTAAACATTTGAACTGCAATTGGAAAGCAGCTATATAACTCATATAGATTTGGTTCAATATTATTATTCCTACATACATCTTTTATAAATTTAACCGCTAAGTCCAACCCATAAGATTTGCTTAAATGAGGTCTCTGTATGGGTGCGATCATATGGTTCGATTCAGATGATGCGACAGGGTAAACTCTCTTACTTAATGGTATGTCCAAATTATTTGCAAGATTTTCACTACATATAATCATTGCTGATGCTTGATTTACATTCCAGGTGGTGCAATGAAACCTATTATATGGAAGTGCTTGCAATGGATTTGATTTAGAAACTTTAATAATTTCACTTGCAACCAAACTTTTATCCAACCAGCCATCTGGATTTTCTTTTGCTATTTTTGAAAAGATTTCATAAAGCTCGGAAATTTTTTCTTTATGCTCCTGAATTGATAGTTTTTTTTGTGCTCTGTAAGCGGTCTCTAATATAGCGTAATAACCAACTGCCATTAAGCCAAGCTCATCTCTTTCATCCTGAGTCTGGAGATCATGATCTGCTTTTACATAATAGTCTGGATTAGTATTTAGTTCAGTCTCAACAAAAACCTTATTTTCTTTTAAGGCTTGAATTTTTTTATATCTAGCTTCGCCTCCTATTATTAAGGATGCATTAATTTTGCCATCAACTATATCTTTACATGCAGTGTTAATAAGATTTTGCTGCAGCACACCAATTTTAGTTACAGTAGTTTTTGCAGACTTCATACCATTTCTTTTTGCAATCCATTTGCCAGGATCTCTGTACTTCCAAAACCCTTTTGGTATCTGTATCTGGTCTATGTAATTTACAATATTTGGATTGGTTGAATCTGATATGGCTTTTTGAGTCGCTTTCTCCATAAGAATCAAGGCTTCATCAAGATCGTCATAAGAACCTTTTTGTTGAATAGAGCTGATGCCAATTACAACAGGTGTGTTCACTTTTTAGCCGAGCCCCAATAATTGTAGCCAACAAATTTTGGAGTATTTGGTAGATACATTTGCTCCATTGAATCTATTTCAAAATGCGCGTCCTGGATAATTTTTGGGATGTCTCTATTGATATTGCAACCACCAAAAATAATGCCCCATAGTGGATTAATAAAACTCTGTATATTAGCTATATGTTTATCAGGACTTTTTCCATGTTCGCAAAAAATAAGATTACCATCATTTTTTAAAACCCTTTTTATTTCAGAAATAGACTTTTCAATATCTGGGATGGTGCATAAAGTATAGGTAATTAAAACAGTATCAACTGAATCATTTTCTAGATTTATATCTTCAGCGCCTGAATGGATTAGCTCTAAATCTATATCAACTTTTTTTGCAGCAACCTTTGCAAATTCAGTTAAGCTTTCAGATGGATCTAGGCCTATGATTTTTGAAACATTGTTTTTATTGTAAAAGGGTAGGTTGAGCCCAGTACCTATTCCAATTTCAAGGACAACACCTTTGGCATTCGGAACTATTTTTTCTCTTTGTTTCTCTATTGGCCCAAGACCACAACAACAATTGCATAACCTAGGGAGTATTTTTCGTTCATAAAAATTAGATATCAATCTTCACTTTCCCATAGCGGCATTGCAGCAGTATTAAATCCGGCATCTACATATGTTATTTCTCCAGTTACGCCACTTGCATAATCTGAGCAAAGAAAAGCAGCCACATTTCCTACCTCTTCAATTGTTACAGTTCTTCCAAGTGGAGCTCTGTCTGAGTGCTGTGAAAGCATCTTCCTAAAATTCTTTACACCTGAAGCAGCCAAGGTCTTTATGGGGCCTGCAGAAATTGCATTAACTCTGACATTATCTCTGCCCATGGAGGCAGCAAGATACCTAGTATTTGCCTCCAAGCTTGCTTTGGCTAAACCCATAACATTGTAGTTAGGTAATGTTTGAACAGATCCAAGGTATGACAAAGTAAGAAGGGCGGAGCCTTCATTCAGCATAGGCTTTGCTTGTTTTGCTAATGCAGTAAAGCTATATGAACTTACATCATGAGCAATCTGAAATCCTTCTCTTGTTGTAACATCTACAAAACTACCTTTTAATTGATCTCCTGGCGCAAATCCTATCGAATGGATTAATCCATCAAATTTGGGCCAGTACCCTAAAAGGTTATCAAATGCTTTTTTTAGCGATTCATCACATGAAACATCGCACTCAATAAGAATATTAGAGCCAAGTGATTCTGCTATTGGTTTAAGATTTTTCATTAGCCGTTCATTTTGATAAGTGAAAGCAAGTTCAGCTCCCTCTCTTCTCATCGCTTCTGCTATACCTGATGCGATTGAATATTTATTAGCCAATCCTGTGATTAAGATTTTTTTATTTTTTAAAAGCCCCATTTAAATATTACCTAAAGTTATTTAATGTTTATGCATTATATATATAAAGAAAGAAAATAGATTCGCTTGTGAAATTAATATTAACTAAAGCTATAAATAAAGTGATAAAAAACACATATCCAAAAGGTTCAAATGCTTAATATTTAATCCAAAAAGTATAAATTGAGTGTTTTAAAGCTTTTTTTGCCATTATTGGGCATAAATGTGCATTTAATACTTCATTTGTTTTGACAAAAGTTCATTTTTCTCTAACAATTAAGCCTTAGTAGCAGTAATACTGAGACGTTTTGTGTTTGTGTGCTGTAATTTTTATAAACTATTGGGGAAAAATATGAATAAGAATAGTTATTTATTTAGCTTAGCTTTAGTATCATCTCTTATGTTAGCTCCTTTCTCATTTGCTCAAGACGATGCAGATGTTGAAGAGGTTGTTGTAACTGGTTCAAAAATTAAAGGTTCAGATCTTTATTCTTTTGCTCCTATTACAGAAATAACACAAGAAGATATTGCTATTACAGGTAAAGCTTCAATTGGTGAGATCTTGCTTGAACTTCCAGGACAGGGTTCTGGTTTAAGCAGAAACTATAATAACGGTGGCTCAGGTGCTGTTAGGTTAGATCTTAGAAATATAGGATCATCAAGAAACTTAGTTCTTGTTGACGGAAGAAGATGGGTTAATTCAGGTGGCGGAGCTAATGCTTCTGTTGATTTGAACTCTATCCCTTCAGCTTTGGTTGAAAGAGTTGAGATTCTAAGAGATGGTGCTTCAGCTGTTTATGGCTCAGATGCTATAGCAGGTGTTATAAACATTATTCTTAAGGATGAGTTTGAAGGCGTAGAGGCTTCATACCAGACTGGTGAATATTTCGATGGTGGCGGCCAAGCAGAGACTATGTCTTTAACTATGGGTGCTTCTTCAGATAAAGGTTCATTTATCGCTGGATTATCACACGTTGACTTAAGTCAGCTTGGTAATGGCGACAGAGGCCAGACTGCTGCAGCTCCTGCTGGTGGCGGTTCTTCAGGTACACCTCAAGGTAGATTTGCTTATGGTGGTGTTGTTGGTGACTGTTCAAACTTTACAGTTACTGAAGGAACTCCAGGAACAAATGCAGCTACTGATTTCAGATGCTGGACTAGTCCTGATGATAGATTTAACTACAACCCTTACAACTACATTGAAACTCCAAACGAAAGATGGAATGCATTCATGAAGGGTTCATACAAACTTGATGATGAAACAACATTAAACATGAATGTTACTTATCAGAAAAGACAATCAGACCAATTACTAGCTCCAACTCCATTATTTTATGGTTTTGGTGATTTCGGTGGAGATGAAGGTATCGGTGCTAATCAGCCTTACAACCCATTCGGAATTGAGCTTTGTGGTCTAGGTGGAACAACTAACGACGGCAGAACTTGTGATGATGCAACTCTAGGCGAAGGAAACTACGCAGTAGGTTGGTTCGGAAGAAGAATGCTTGAAGCTGGAAACAGACAATTTAGCCAAGATATTGAAACATATAGATTTGGTCTTTCATTAGAAGGTAAAGTTGGTGGTTATGACTATACAGCTTACTATTCATCAGCAACTAATAATGCTTCTGAAACAACTGGAGGTCTATTAGACACTGGTGCAATTAGAAGATCATTATCTTCAGACTGTGGTCCTGATGGAAACGGTGTTACTTGTCTAAACATTTTTGGTGGTCAAGGTCCTGACAGTGCTTACATAGGTAATAACCTATGGTCTGGTTCAGGTTCAATTACTCCTGAAATGGTTAATGCTATTTCTTTCCAAGCTAAAGACTTAGGTGGAAATGACATGGTTAACTATGGTGTTGATTTCTCAGGTGAGGCTTATGGAGCTATGGTAGCTTTTGGTTATGAGCACAGAGAAGAATCAGGATTTAATTTCCCAGATGCTTTCATATCTAAAGGATTATCTTCAGGTAATGCTTCACAACCAGTAAGTGGTGACATTGAAGTAGACGAAGTATATGGTGAAGTTGTTGTTGACGTTACTGACATGGTTCAGGTTAATGTTGCTTCAAGATTCTCTGATTACTCAACATTTGGTTCTACAACTAATACTAAAGTTGGAGTGTTATACACACCTACTTCAGAATTAAAAGTTAGAGCATCATTCTCAGAAGGTTTCAGAGCTCCAGGAATTAGTTCTTTATATAGTGGAAATAGCGATAGCTACCCAGATCTATCTGACCCTTGTGATGTATCTGCTGATAACTTCACAGGTAATGCTGATGGTACACAAACTGGTGTTTGTGCTGCTGCAGGTGTTCCTAATGGATTTGAGCAACCAAATACACAGATTCGTATAACAGTTGGTGGTAATGCAAATACTCAACCTGAAGAATCAGAAAGTACTAATATTGGTGTTGTTTATACTCCAGCAGCTGTTGAAGGTTTAACAGTATTTGCTGACTGGTATGACATTGAAATCACAAATCAGATTTCAAGCATCGGTGCTCAGTTAATTCTTAATGGTTGTTACACAGGTGCTGAAGCATCATACTGTGATCTTGTAGACCGTACAGGTTCAGGTACAGTAGCAGACTTAAGAGATACTACAAATAACGTTGGAACGCTTGAAACTTCAGGTCTTGAAGCTGGAGCTACTTATGACTGGTCTACTAGTTATGGTGACTTTGCTTTAACTACTGACGCAAGATGGTTAGATAACGTTACAACTACTAAAGCTAATGGAGACGTTGAAGAAATGGCTGGTTACATCTCAGGTTCAGACAGAGATAACTATGTTGATTTCAAAACTAATGTTTCTTTACAGTGGAGCCAGAACGACATGTTTGGTTCAGTAACATACCAATACTTCGGAGAAGGTAAAGGTGTTGCTAACGAAGGCCCAACATTAGTTGCTGCTACTGGTTTATTAGTTGAAGAAGATGTTCGTGATATAGACGCAATTGGATACTTAGATGCACAATTTGGTATGTACCTAAGTGATTACAATGCAACTGTAAGAGTTGGTGTTGATAATCTTCTTGATGAAGATCCAACATTCTTCCCTGAAACATTTGCTAATGATTTTGACCCTGCATACAGAACTTGGGGTTCACAGTCATGGTACGTTAATGTGACAGTTAAGTTCTAATCGAACTTTGAATTTAAAAGGGCTGCTTTTGCAGCCCTTTTTTTTGGGTTAAAATATATATATGAAAATCTATAAATACTTATTTGCTAGAACCCAAAGAGTGAAAATATTTTTATTAAATGCATTTATTAAAAACCTAGCAAAAAAAGCTATTAAAAAGTAATTTACATATAAACCTTATGCTTAAGATTTTAATTAGCTCTTTTATAATATTTACTTCATTCAACCTTTCTGCAGATTTTAAAAATACCAACGGCAAGGCTTTAGAAAAATCATTAGGTCAGATGCTTGAATGGATGGGCTCGGATATAGAGCCTGAAATTACTAAAATTAAATTATCAGATCAGTGGGAAACCATAGATTTATTAAATGATGATAACTATGTGATTTGGGTAGGGCATTCCACTTTTTTGATTAAAAAATCTGGTGTAACTATTTTAACTGATCCTATTTTCTCTGAGAGGGCATCACCTCTTAAAAACTTTGGCCCCAAACGGTTAATACCTCCTGCATTACAAATAACAGATATTCCTAATATTGATTTTGTTACAGTAAGCCATAATCATTATGATCACCTTGACACTAGATCGTTGAAAGAAATTTCTACTCTTCACCCTAATGCAATTTTCCTTGTCCCGTCTGGTGATCTAAAATTGCTTAAAAAAAATAAAATTAATAATGTTTATGAATTTGAGTGGTGGAAATCATTTAAGGGTAAAAATTTTGAATTTACTTTCACTCCTGTTCAACACTGGTCCAAAAGATCTTTATTTGATAGAAATAAAAGTCTTTGGGGTGGCTGGTATATAAAGCATAGCGATTATTCAATCTATCACGCCGGGGATACTGGTTACTCAGATGATTTTAAAGAAACAAGAATTAGGTTAGGCGCTCCTAAATATGCCTTTATTCCAATTGGAGCCTATGACCCAGAATGGTTTATGTCAGATAGTCATGTAAACCCAGAGGAGGCTGTACAAATAATGTTAGATCTGCAGGCTGAAAAAGGTTTTGGAATGCATTGGGCAACCTTTACTCTTACTGATGAGGATACAATTGAACCAAAAATAAGGCTTGAGAATGCAACCTCAAATCTTAATAATTTAGACTTTATTTCTTTAGTTCCTGGGGATGTTATAGATTTAGATTAAGTATTAATTTACTTAAAAATTATTGTTAGGTAACATACTTACAATTGGGGCTATAGCTCAGCTGGGAGAGCGCTTGCGTGGCACGCAAGAGGTCGGCGGTTCGATCCCGCCTAGCTCCACCATCTTATAATTTTGCAAACTTTGAAAGACCTAGTTTCTTTTCTATATAATCTATAATCAGTGAAGCAACATTAATATTATTTGTATTTTCAATACCTTGAAGTCCAGGAGAGCTATTTACCTCTAATACCTTAGGACCTTCTGAAGATCGGAGTATATCTACTCCAGCAATATTTAGGCCCATAGCCTTAGTAGCTTGTTTAGCAATCTTTCTTTCTTGTTGAGTAATTTTAACTTTAGTAGCTTTTCCTCCAGCATGAAGGTTAGAGCGAAAATCATCATCTAAAGCAGATCTCATCATACTTGCTACAACCTTCCCACCAATTACAAATAGCCTAAGATCAGATCCATTAGCATCTTTAATGAATTCTTGAACAATAAAAGGAGCATTTAGTTTTTGAAAAGCGCTTATAACACTGGATGCTGCTTTTTTTGTTTCTGCTAATACAACACCTTTTCCTTGTGAGCTCTCTAGCAGCTTAACAACTAATGGTGCACCAGTCGTAAGATCAATTATGTTTTCAGTATCGCGAGGGGAATTAGCAAATGCTGTATCAGGCATTGGAATTCTATTAATAGCAAGTGCTTGGTGAGCAGCTAGTTTATCCCTTGAAGTTCCAATTGATGTAGAAGAGTTCAAACAATAAGTACCCATCGCTTCAAATTGCCTAACAACTGCCATTCCATATTTTGTAATAGAAGGCCCAATTCTTGGAATTATCACGTCGTAGTGAGGAAGAACTTTACCATCATAATGAACTTCTGGATTTTCAGATTCTATATTTAAGTAGCATCTTTTTGTGTTTAAAATTTCGCAATAATGACCATTATTTTCTGCAGCTTTAATTATTTTTTTATTTGAGTAATTATTTGGTTCAAGGCTAAGTATCCCAATTCTAAGAGATCTTCTGTATCCATTTTTTTTTGCTTTTTTATATAGATCATAATTGAGGGTATTCTGTAAAAAAATTTTTTCAGCTGAAATTTGAAAACCCTCTAAGGCGCTTCTACCAATAATCATTTTATATTTCATATTCTCTCTATTAGTTAATGTGATGGGAATTTTTTTCCTGACATTACCTATTGTCATTTCAGTTTCAATAACATACCTCATTTCTGAAATTCCATTTGATGATGTAACATTTCTTTGATCTAAAATCTTTGAAGAACAAAATACAGAAAATCTTTCATCAGTATCAATAGGGTTAATACCAAATCTCACCATTTCATTATTTTTACCGAATGTCTGGATATTGAATGCATGTAGGGCTGAAGTTTCAGCACCTGTATCTGTTTTAGCAAGGAGAGCGGGGAGATTAAGTTCAGGTAAACTAACCCATTCTTCCCATCCTACATAATTGTTATTTTTCATGTGGCATTTATATAGTTATTTTTTAAATTTACAAGATAAAAATGAAAATATATTCCTTGTTAGTTTATGTATTTAAGCTGCTTAAAATAAGGAACTAAAAGGTTCCAGTTTTGAACCAATAGCTCCACCATTCCGTTGTGGAGTTTGAATATGTATATTATTTACATATTATTTCCATATATTTGATATAGTACACATATGAAAATTGGAGTACCAAAAGAGATAAAAAATAATGAATTCCGTGTGTCATTAACACCGCATTCAGTAAAATCTCTTACAAGTAATTCACATGATGTTTTTGTTCAAAGTGGTGCTGGAGCCTCTATTGGCTTTGATGACAATCAATATATTGAAGCAGGAGCAATTATTTTAGATGCAGCTGAGGATGTTTACAAATCATCTACATTGATAGTAAAGGTTAAAGAACCAATGCCGTCAGAATTTATTTATCTTAATAAAAGTCATACACTTTTCACCTACCTTCATTTGGCTGGGGACCCAAGTCAAGCTGCAGCACTTATTGCTACTGGCGTTACGGGTATTGCTTATGAAACAGTTACATCAGAAGATGGATCTCTACCTCTACTCGCTCCCATGAGCGCTATTGCTGGTCAGTTGAGCATCGTTGTTGGTTCATACCACCTTTTAAAACCAAATGGCGGTGTAGGTACCCTTATAGGAGCATTTAAGGATGTTGAGCCAAGAGTTGTTACTGTGATTGGGGCTGGCGTTGCAGGAACAGAAGCTTTAGACCAAGCCATAGCAAGTAAAGCTTTTGTTAGGATCATTGATCTATCTGAAGCTAAGTTATCTGAGCTTCAAGCAATCTATGGTAATAATAATATTGAGTATATAGTCTCATCAGAGCATGCTGTTGCTGAGGCGCTTAAAGATTCTGATTTGGTTATTGGAGCCGTATATGTCGTTGGTAAAAAGGCTCCTAAAATTATTAAAACCGAAATGCTTAAAAGCATGAAGGCTGGCGCTGTACTTGTCGATATTTCTATTGATCAGGGAGGGTGCTTTGAATCAAGCAGACCTACAACACACGATAACCCAACTTATACCGTTGATGGTGTTATACATTATTGTGTTACAAATATGCCAGGGGCAGTTCCCCTAACTGCAACTAAAGCTCTTAATAAATCTACTCTCCAGTATGTTAAAGAACTAGCCAACAAAGGTATTAACAAAGCCTTAGAAGATAATAAACATCTTGCCAATGGATTAAATATTAGTAAAGGCGAGGTTGTTCATCCAGCAGTTAAAGAAGCACTTTCAAGCTAGAGTAAATATTAAGTTTTTAAATTTAATAAAAAAATGAAAATTCCAATTTATTATATTGATGCATTTACAGATACCCTATTTTCAGGAAATCCAGCAGCTGTAATTTTTTCAGACATCAATGATGGCGATCTAATGCAAAAAATTGCACAAGAAAATAATTTATCTGAAACGGCATTTATAAGAGAAGAATCAGGCAAGCACTTCATTAGGTGGTTTGCACCATCATGTGAAATTGATTTATGTGGTCATGCTACTCTGGCGTCAGCCTTTGTGTATTTCAATTTCATAAATAAATCAGCTGATGAGTTTACTGTTCATTCAAAAGTTAATGGGCAGCTTAAAGTTAATGTTGGTGGCGACCTTTTGTTATTGGATTTTCCTAAAGATACCCTCAGGAAAAACTCTATGCATGAAGAAATTCTTGAAGTCTTAGGAGTACCTCCAATTGAGTTATATGAGGGCAGGGACGATATACTAGCTATTTTAGATAATGAAGCTTTGGTTAGAGGCATAAAACCAGATTTTTCTTTATTAAAAAATATAAATAAAAGAGGGCTTATTGTTTCTGCTGAAGGAAGTGATTGTGATTTTGTTTCAAGATGTTTTTTTCCATCAACTGGAGTTGATGAAGACCCTGTAACAGGATCTGCTCATACAACTCTCACCCCATACTGGTCTAAAAAGCTTGGAAAAAAGAAGCTTCATGCAAAGCAATTATCTGAAAGAGGGGGAGTTCTTTATTGCGAAGAAAAAAACAGCAGGGTTGTTATTGGAGGCAAAGCAGTAAATTATCTGCAAGGTAGCATATACCTCTAAATCTTATATTTTAATTATTTGCTTTCCAAAGTTTTTACCCGTTAAAACATCTCTTAGCCCTTGCGGGGCATTTTCAAAGCCTTCAGTTATTGTCTCCCTATACTTCATTTTGCCTTGCTCCACTAAAGTAGATAGCTCAGAAGTTACATCTGCCCATTCATCAAACCATTCGGTATTAACAAAAAATCTATGCTCTGGTACTGGATTTAACTTGGCCATTTCATGAAATGGTGTTTCTGCTTTCATAATATCCGTTGAATTATACTGAGAAATATAACCACATATAGGGACTCTCGCGCCTTTATTGAGAAGAGGTGCTATTGCTTTGGTTACATCCCCACCAACATTCTCAAAATAGATATCAACACCATCAGAGCATGCGTTTTGAAGATCTGTAACAAAACTTTCAGATTTATAGTCTATACAAGCATCAAACCCTAACTCATCTTTTACATAGCTACATTTAATATCACCACCAGCAATTCCAATAACCTTAAGGCCGTATTCCTTTCCTAACTGACCAACAACTGTTCCGACGGCTCCAGAGGCTGCAGACACCACCAATGTTTCACCTCTTTTTGGCTTACCAACATAATTTAATCCAAAATAAGCTGTTCTACCTGGCATTCCAACTGTTCCAAGATAGGATTGAAGAGGGATATTATTATTTGCAACTTTAAATAATGAAGGATCTTTATCACTTACTTTCACATATGTTTGCCATCCTTGGTGTGCACAAACTCTATCACCTACAATATATTTTGAAGAGTTGCTCTCAACAACAGTCCCAACTGTCTCACCTGTCATAGGTTCTCCAAGTTTTGCAGGATCTGCATATGACTTAGAGTCATTCATTCTTCCTCTCATATAAGGATCAATAGATAAAAAATCTACTTTTATTAAAATCTCATTCTTACCAATACTTGCAATTGATTGATTCACAAGTTTCCAACAATCATTTTCCGGCATTCCATTTGGTCTTTTGTCTAAAAGCCACTGCTTGTTTTGATAATCCATTATTCTTCCTCTTTTATATTAAATTTGTTAATTTTCTAAAGTGGCTCCTGCAGACCACTTTATAGACGTCATTTCCGCCAAGCTGGACCTGCGAGCCTTCAGTGACAATCTGACCATCCTCGTTAAGCCTTACTACCATAGTTGCTTTTCTAGGACACTCTGAACAAACAGTCTTAAGCTCTATAAGATTATCAGCTAAAGCAAGCAGAGCTGAGCTGCCTTCAAATAACTCTCCTCTGAAATCTGTTCTAATTCCATAGCACATAACCGGTATGTTTAATGAATCAGCAACCTCGCTTAGTTCATGAATTTGTTTTGTAGATAAGAATTGAGCCTCGTCTATTAAAATGCAATGAATAACCTCACTATTAAGCTTTTTAATATTCTCATAAAAGTTGTATTTTGAATTAACTATTATGGCTTCAGCTTCAAGACCAATCCTCGAAACAATTCTTCCTTTATTAAAATCCTCATCTTCCTTTGGAACAAACAAAAGAGTATTTAAGTTGTTTTCAAGATAATTATGATTTGATTGAAGAAGTGAAGTGGATTTACCAGCATTCATTGTTGAATAAAAATAATGAAGTTTAGCCATGTATTGAAATTTATATTGTGTAACTGCAATAATAGTCTATGAACGTTTTTCAAGAAAGAGGAATAACACATTTAGATCTTCATGGGGTAAGACATCATGAAGTTAAAGATGATGTGATAGATTTTTGTTATCAACATCAAACTGACATACCGCTCATAATAATATGTGGTAACAGCGTTAATATGATCAAGATAGTTTCCCAAACTCTGGATGATGATAATATTGAATTCTCTTCACCAAGATTTGGTATCATTAGAGTTGAAAAAATATAGGACTTTATGAATAACTTAGATATTCTGCAATTAGATAAACAATTAACATCAGAAGAGCTTCTTATTAAAGATACAGCAAAGCAGTATGCTCAAGAGTCTTTAATGCCAAGAATTTTACTTTCTAATAGAAATGAAACATTCGATAGAGATATTTATCATGAGCTTGGAGAGCTAGGTCTTCTTGGTGCAACCATAAAAGGCTATGGATGTGCAGGGGTTGGTTATGTTGCTTATGGTTTAATTGCAAGAGAAATTGAGAAGGTTGATTCAGGCTACAGATCTGCATATAGCGTTCAAACTTCTTTGGCCATGAATGCTATATATGAATTTGGTTCAGATCATCAAAAAGATAAGTATCTTCCAAAAATGGCAAAAGGAGAGCTTCTTGGTTGTTTTGGTTTAACCGAACCAGATGCTGGCTCAGACCCTGGGTCAATGAAGTCAAATGCAAAAAAGACTGAGGATGGCTATCTCTTAAACGGATCAAAGACTTGGATAACCAATTCACCAATTGCTGATGTATTAATTATTTGGGCAAAAGATGAAGGCGGTGTTTTAAGAGGCTTTATTTTAGAAAAAGGAATGGAGGGTTTAACGACTCCAAAAATTGAGGGTAAGTTTGCTTTAAGAGCATCTATTACAGGTCAAATTTTTATGGAGGATGTTTTTGTGCCAGAAGAAAATATGCTACCAGAAGTTCAAAGCTTTAAAGGTCCTTTTTCTTGCTTGAATTATGCAAGGTATGGAATTGCATGGGGTTCACTTGGAGCTGCAGAATTTTGCTGGGAAGCAGCTTTAGAATATTCAAAAAATAGAGTTCAGTTTGGCAAGCCTCTTGCTTCCAAACAAATTGTTCAAATCAAACTTGCTAATATGCAAACAGAAATAGCTATAGGACTTCAATCAGTTTTAAGAGTTGGAAGGCTCATAGAGGAGGGGGCGTTCATTCCTGAGATGATTTCATTAGTTAAACGAAATAACTGTTCAAAATCTCTCAATATTGCTCGAGTAGCAAGAGATATACATGGCGGAAACGGAATAAGTGATGAGTATCACGTCATCAGACACTGTATGAACTTAGAGGCAGTTAATACTTATGAAGGGACTGAAGATGTGCATGGCCTGATACTAGGAAAGTATCAGACCAATATTGGTGCCTTTTAATTCTTTAAATATTTATCTAAAAATTCTTCTTGTATACCCATGTATTCAAGCGAAGCTCTTTCTCCACAGGTATCAATGCAATGTCCAGCTTTCGCTTGGAACATATCCATATATTCGATGTCATATTTCTTTAATTGAGCTATAAGATCTTCAGCATGCCTAGGTTCTACAACCCTATCATTTGAGCCATGTAAGACAAGTACAGCACCTTCAATATCTTTTACAAAATTTACTGGTGATGATGCTTTGGCATATGCATAATCTTCTTCATTATAAAGATCGCCCCATTCAAGAAGTGGCTCCTTATCCCAAGACTGATTTCTGCTTCTTTTCTGAGCAAAGTTTTCAAGTATCAACATTTGATCTGTAACACCAACCCCATTAATACCGCATCTGTATAGCTCAGGGGTAAATGTCATTCCTGCCATTGTTGCATACCCACCATAACTAGCCCCTGCAATACAAACTCTATCAGCATCTGCATAACCATTGTCAATGGCCCATTTAACACCATCAGATAAATCGTCTTGCATTGTTTTGCCCCATTGCTTATTACCTAACATGTAATGGCTATACCCAAGTCCAGTGGACCCTCTAAAATCTGGTTGGAGTACACTTATACCTCTACTAGCAAAAAATTGAGCCCATCCATCAAAGCCAATCCATTGTCTAGTGTTTGGACCACCATGTGGCAATATGACAAAATAGTTCCTATCAGTTTTAATTTTTGTTTGTGTAAAGACCGCTGGAATTTTTAACCCATCTCTTGCTGTATACCAAATTTTTTGACCTTTAGATAGTTTTGATCTATCAAGCCATGGTTTAGATTTAAATAGTGAAATAACCTCACCCTTATTAAGGTCTACGTAAAAGTATTCACCTGGCTCATCAGTATCCCATATCTGGACAACCATTCTGGTTCTATCTGCGCTAGAAGTTGTTACGCTTAGATTGTGATCGGGAAAGACGCTTTTAACAGCCATATAATTAGCTTCATATTCTTTATCAAAAAATACTCTTTCATATCCCATTCCCCAATAACCAATACCGTCAGCCTCATTACTCATAACATCGGTAAATACATTACCTTGTGCCGGTCTGCAACCTCCAGTGAGCCCAGCGGCATCAAATTCTGGATCCTTAAACAACAGGTTACCGAACTTACGATTCTTGTAGTCATAAAGATAAATACCATTTGTATCATTGTTTTCAATTATGGAGCCATCCGATGCAAATTTTGAACCTGCAACAACCATTTTGCCTTTATAAATTCCAATTGGTATAAAGCCAGGTTCTTGACAATCAAAAGTAAAATGCTCTTCCCATTCTTTAGAATCCTGTTTGTATTCAAGAATAATCCTCTTCAAACCATTATCAAGGACCATGCCTAAAGGTTGACCATTACTATGATTCAGTCTTCCAAGTAAAGAGACTCCCCCATTAAGTCTACTTAAGTCCGGGCCTGTAGCAATTCTTTTTGATGAACCTGTATATACATTAAGCTTGTAATAGTCACTAACACCCGCACGCCTCTTGTTATTAGTCACGTAAATATGATTTGGATCGCTATAGTCCATTTCATACGGACTTGTAAAACCTTCTCCAGCTCCATATTTCCAAAGAGTTGTTCTCCTTGAGCCATCTAAATTCACTGCAAATGCTGCAGCGCCTTTCTTGCCTTGTGGAATAAACGGGACATACCAAATTCTATTATTATTTAACCAGCCAAATGAACTTGTATTATTAATTCTATCTGATCCAACGCCTCTACTTATAGATTTAGATTCCTGAGTATCTAAGTTGATAAGAATTAATCCTACATTACCCATTTCTTCTTCTTCTGGTCTATCGTAGTTTTGTTCAATATCACATTCATTATCTTTGATCATATTTGCTATAAGCATATGCTTACCATCAGGAGAAATTTGGAATGAAGATCGATTGCTCCTACATGAAAAATGTTCAAGAGGGATCGTATCAACACCGTCTTTAGCAAAAGCATCAACGGATAAAATTGAGGTAATTAAAAAGAGACTAGTAAATAAGGTTTTTTTCATAATTTAATACGTGAGAGGTTATTCAATAATTTTATTGGTTCTGAATAATATGTCAAGTTTAGTTTACATTGCGGATTGTGAATAAAGTAATTATCTCTATTATTCAAATAATTTACTGTTAACTTTAATGTCATTAATTAAAATAATGTGTTGCAATTTCCCAGCAAGACTAGCAGAATAGGGTGTTTAACTTATTTTACGAGGGGATTCGTATGAAAAATTTATATTTAATAATGGCATTTGCTTTTATCTTCACCCCATTTGCTTTTGCAGATAACCCAGGTGTTGAAGACGTTGCAGGCCCAGTTGTTGAGGAATCAGCACCAGCAGTAGAGGAGGAGGTTGTAACAGAAGAGGCTACAACAAGCACTTCTGATGCTTCTGATGACGAAGTGGTTAGTCTTGAGAAGGTTATTGTTACTGGTTCAAGGATTAAGAGAACCCAAACAGAAGGCGCTTTACCTGTTTTAGTTATCACTAAAGAAGACATAAGTAATTCTGGTTTCAGAAATGTTACTGAAGCTCTTCAAGCTATTCCTTCTGCCAACCAATATA
>UPTN01000033.1_pt1 | contig 68010 bp, 100 predicted proteins | sample 2160111 | NCBI WGS metagenome assembly UPTN01 (sample SAMN06265058, study PRJEB28932) | marine metagenome | isolation source: Columbia River Estuary | place: USA:Columbia River Estuary, USA | collected 2014-05-05
ACATTTTAATCGGCACTCTCTGCCAAATAAAATCTCCCCTGGGATACCCAGAATCGGGAATTTATTAAGTTTTTTGTATAAAAGTATTTGTTTTATACAATAATTTTCGTATCTTTACAATGTAATCATTAAACAATATATCATGAAATTATCACATTTACATCTTAAAGATGTCTACGGAAACCCTAAAACATTAGTTTGTAGGTTAACAGAAGGTTCAATTAGGTATTCATTATATGGAGGACACTCTTCGAGTGGGACTTCATTTGCAGTATCCAACTTAGGTATCACCTTACCTATTGACAAACTTCACGAGGAAGAAACGAAAGAAGATTTTACTAATAGAATAAAAGAGACTATCAATAAGTCATCTTATTCTATTGTTAATGAGGTATCAACTAAAATAACATTTTAATTATGGATAAGTACGAATGTTATAATTGTATGTGGGAAGGAACTTCGGAGGAGGTGATCACCATCTTGGAAAGTAATCGGCACAATCCGCAAGACAAACAACTACAAGAAGTTGAAGCTTGTCCTACATGTAGGAAGACAGAGACTCTTGTTAATGTAGACAAAGAAAGAAGATATGAGAATGAAGCTCATACTCAATGGAATAAGTTTTATTTATAAAATTCAGTATCATGGAATATAAAGTATTAAGTAGTTCAAGTCCACAAGGACTAACAGAAAAAGTGAATGGTCATGTTGCCGAGGGGTATACACCAACGGGTGGTGTGATAGTCAACATCATTCAGTCACAAAATCGGTTTAGGGGTTCCCAACACGTCGACACCATAAACAAATTAGAATATGTTCAGTCAGTTATTAAAAATGAGTAAGAAAAAAATTAGAGTTAAGTTTAGGGTATTAGATGGGAAGATTCACATTAAAGGTTTGAGTGTTACTCCTACAGAGTATGAAAAAATTGCAAACACGATTAATAGAGTTATCTCCCCCGATGTATTACAAAACAACTTCAACGCATCAATCGACGTAACCTTATAGGTATTATGTAATATAAATGTATTACATTTGTGGTCTTGTAATTCATGATACGTTACAAGTGATTACTACGAAGACCCTCATCAGAAATGGTGAGGGTTTTTTAATGCACAAAATGTAGACTATAGTTATCATGCACTGTAGATTCTATTTGGCACGTGCCAACTAAAATTCAGACGGGTTCAGGATCCATGCATATTTCTCCGATAAAGTGCATATGTGTGCAGTGTATCTGCACACTTTAATCCCTTAATCTAATTGGCAAATAAAAAACGTTATAATGTTTGGTGTATTACAATTATATTATTATATTTGTAGTGTAATCATTTAATAACAAATAAATATTTTAATTATGGGACAGTATTTTAAAGTAGTAAACACTACAAAAGGACAGACACTAAACCCTTACTCGTTTGGGAGTGGTGCAAAATTAATGGAATTCACATCAGACGGAATGTCTGTCATGCAAGGTTTAGGTATCTTATTGGCAGACGGAAATAATCGTGGGGGTGGAGACTTAAGAAGTGATAATCCAATTATTGGTTCTTGGGCTGGTGATAACATAGTCATCACTGGTGATTATGCGGATGAAGGTAAGTTCGTACCCAAGAAAAATAGTAAGGATAACTTATATACCTATTGTGATGAAAACTTTGTAGATATATCTAACGAAGTAATTAGGGCACTATGTGATGATAGTTGGTGGAGAGATAACTTTTTCAAACAATGGAAAGATAGTAATTTCAGTGATTGGAATGAGGAAAGACAACAACTCAAAGTAGAAATGTTTGGTGAAGAAGGGTGTAACTATAAAAACGGAGCATATGCATAACCTACATTATTTAGTAACAAGAGCGGAAAATCCCGAAGAGGCGTGTAGTCAAGTTGAAAGTGAAATATCCGAATGGGGAACTGATAATAATTGGAGAACTATATGTGGATGTATTAGTGAAGACAATGAAATATACTCAACAGGTCAAGGTCGTTGGAAACCTACGGAAACAGATACTCTTGAAAAAATCAATCTTCAAGTAACCGAATGGATGAGTGATGATGAGTATAGTAAAAAACAATTTGATAAATGTTCGAGTGGTAATGTTGAGAACTCGTTTGATTGGTACGGCGCAAAGAAGTACTGTGAACAACAATTTCAAAAGGGTACGACATTGAATGGTATTAAACACGATAAGAGAGAAACCTTTGATGTGTTGAAAGATGAATTTTATACTTGGTCTCTAAACGAATGTGGTGTAACCTCATTAGATTATAGTGGATTGGATACCGAAGCAGGTGGTTCAAAACTATATGTGGTTTATTTAGATATGCATGATTAGGATATGTTTAATTGTATGAGAACCCTCACTTTAAATAGTGGGGGTTTTTTTATGCTCAATTTATTATGCACGCCGATCACCTTCAGCTTGTTTTTAATTGGCACCAAGTAGAATTGATCTGTAAACCATCCGGGTGTGTTATTAATTGGCACATGCCAAATAGAATTGACCTGGAGACCATCCGGGTGTTTTTGCCAGGTAAACTGGATTTATCACAGCGCCGGGCCAGCCGTGAATCTATTTGGCAAATAAATTTATCTGTTTGTAATTGGATATAACAAAATAATCCTTATATTTGTATAGTAATCAATAAACAATAAGACAATGGGATTAGACCAATTTGCATACCGAGTAAAGAAAGGATTCATTAAAGAACCTGTAGATTTTAGAACAGAACAGTATAACGAGGAAACTAAAGAGAATGATATACTGTGTGATAAGAAGGAACTCCATTATTGGAGGAAACACCCACATCTCCAAGGATGGATGGAGAAACTCTATTATGAGAAGGGTGGTGAGTCGCCTGAGTTTAATTGTGTAAATGTCCAATTAACTTGGGAAGATTTAGAAAATCTTGAGAAGGACATTAAAGATAGGTCATTACCTGAAACAGAGGGATTTTTTTTCGGGGATGATTCATCTGAAGATTATGTAGAAGAAGACCTCCAATTTGTAGAGGAATCACTAACCGCAATACGTAAGGGCTATGATGTTTATTATAGTTCTTGGTGGTAAAATAAAATAAATGTTATATCTTTGTACAACTATTAAATTATAATCATTATGCCAAACTGGTGTTACAACAATATCGAAATACTTGGTGAACCTAAAGTCATCAAAAGATTATCTGCAATGTTAGACGTTGCAAGTAACAAGAAAAAAGAAAACTTCTTTGAAACACTTATTGGTGTGGACGAGAAAGAAACTACCGAATCATTAGAAAATGGGGGATGGTACAATCACAACATAGATAGGTATGGAACTAAGTGGGACTTATCATACGAAGACATTGTTGTAGATGGTGACTCAATAGTACTTAACACTGAGTCAGCTTGGTCACCACCTATTGAAGGAATGAGAATTCTATCTGCAATGTATGACATTAGTGTAAGTATGTATTACGAAGAACCCGGCGCAGACTTCTGTGGTAAAGCACACATATCTTCAGGTTCAGTCCACGAAGAGGACTACACTTATCAAGAAGGTGTTTACGTTTTTGAGGGATACGCGGAATGGTATGATAGAGAATTTGCAAATAGTGGATTGGAGTGGATGTCCCAAGAATTAGAGGGTGAAGATAAACCTGATTTCGTAGGATTAATAAAAGAAAACTACCCTTTCCTTAAGGAGGAAGAAGTAGAGGAATGTGCATCCGACTTAGAGCAAGAGGTTGCAGCAATGACAGGGAAAGAATTTTAACCAAGGAAATCCTGAAGAGCTCAGCAATAGTAATTGGCAGTGAATAGTAATATTAACAATATAAAACAATGAAAAAATGAATAAAAAATTGAAACATGTGAATGGGGTCTTTACGGAGATCGTTGGTACCAATAAACAACTTAGTGAGTTTGAGAGATTCTTGAATGATGGGCCAATTAAAATGTCACCTGTACTGTCCAAGATGACGGGGACCTATAAAAATATTGTCACTAAGTGGAAGACGCAGTTCGAAACTGTATCCTTACTTGAGGAAACTATTCTTCAACTAAGAGCTAAGGAAAACATTAAAGAGATTAAACTGTCAATAGTACGAGGGGATTATATATACGCAAGATCCCCATTCTTTAGAAAAGGAACAAGTACTAAAGATGTTAGAGTCATCGTTGGAAGAATTAATGATCATGGTGATGACCTAACCTTACTCGAGAAAGATATCCAATTTATGGAATCGGCCAAGAGATCCATACAAGTTGCGATGGATAGACAAATTGCAGAAAACCGCAACGAACTTACCAAATTAATGAACAACGTTTAGTTCTACGGTAGGGAATATTAATTTAAACTGACTATTATGTCATATATTACATTAACAAAACAGTACAAGGAAAATCTAATAAAGAAAACAATCACATACATTCAAGATGAATTGAAGGGTACGGAGATTGAGTTCGACCGAATGTTCAAAGTAGATGTGGAAACACAGAAGGGACCTGAGGAGTGGATTGTAGTTGGCATATCTGAAGAAGGTATGATAACGGGTAGAAACTATATTGGTGATGACGTTGAATTCGATATGAATGGTATCGATGTAGAAACAATGTCATACATGTTAGACCAATTATTAGAAGTTAACTATAAAGTGATGGATTATGAAGTACGGTAGAGATTCTAAAGGGAGATTTGTAAAAATCAATTCCCCCAAAAAAGTTTCCATAGAGGAACGTAGAGAGCATGACCAATATAGAGGTGGTGGTGTAACTCCGCACTATTATCATTGGCCGAAGGGATGGTGATCACAGCCGCCGGGTCCAATTCTAATTGGCAAACTTAAACTAGTATTTGTTGTGATATTCTAAAAAATACTAGTATATTTGTATAGTAATCAAAAATAATAGTATCATGAAAGAAAATCAAATTAAGTTAGGAGAAAAGGTAATTGTATCAGATCCATGTTACAGTGACGTAGATGGATGGTTCAACAATCAAATTAATAATATGCGACCTGGTATGTATGACACACAGGTGGTAAAATCTGATGAAGGTGATTGGGGTAATAGAATTGCATCACTCACTGTATTACATGAAATCATAAAGAGTCCCCGATGGGAAGATATTGGTAGTGTTGCTGTTGACAGTGGACAGATGAGTATCTGTTGTATGACATCCTACCGTAATGATGAGGTAGTAAAAGATCTACCATGGTTAACTGATAAGGGAGATCCGTTTGGTGATCACCCCATAAGACCAACTAAAGAAACAGGTGAGGGATGGTATGTTAAAATGTGTGACCGTACCTTAAGAGAAGAACAGTGGGGTACCTACGAATCAGGAGTTGTATCATCAACAGGTTATGGTGATGGTATGTACAAGTTAGAGATTTCTAAGATGGACGATATGGTTCACGGGATTAGAGTAACCTTTCTTCAGAGTGAAGAAGAAAAAGAACAAGAACTTTTAGAGGAGGGATACTATGATTAATATAGAGAAAGAATGGAGATTTATGGATACCTTACCTAAGAACAATAGGTTAAGGTTCCATTTGGCCAAGGGTAATAACTACATGAATTGGCAACTAAGGAATAAAGTGGAAGGTATACTTGAGTACTTCTCCCCCGCTGAATTCCAATACACGATCAGAGATGGTAAACTTAATAACAGTCAGAAGACTGCCAATAAGATTCATGGAGGATCCAACAAAACAGTATGTTCATGGATATCTTTTCCATCAGGATCTCAGGACCTGTCGAATTTTAATCGGCAGGACTGTCTAAGGATCTCTTATAATCCTCGGGTGAAACCATATTGGACAGTAGCGGAAGGTATAGCAGATCATAATATAGATGGATTCGAAGGGAACGTCTATATAGAAAACAAGAGTCTCTTCGTTAACAAGTTAGATTTAGAAACATTTTTAAGAAATAAGATCAATGAATAGAACCGTAGAAACTAAAGATTATGGCACAGTAGAAGTTAGAAATGCAATATTTGATTTAGATGGTACCACCTTACAAGAAGGTATTGAGATAAAGGGTGATGACATAGAGCTCACCGAAATCGCAGGGTACTACGATGTGAACGATATAACCTCCAATGAAGTTAATGATTTATTAGGAGGACAAGTACAAGACTTAATTATAAACCTTAAAACAGGATCAATGAAAAAATATAAGAACGGTTTCCTCCCTAAGATATCTTATTGGATGGAAAAGTGGGATTCAGCATCTGAAGTACAAGATGAAGTTCAGATGAAACGAGCTGAAGAGAAGTTAATGTACTTCTTCCAAAGACAATTGGAAATAAGTAAAGTTAAATAATAAAACAACAAATTATGAAAAAGGAAAAAAAGTTTAGACAGTATAGAAGTAACCAAGGAAGGTCTCCTGAACAAATGGAGGCAAACTACAGAGTATTTGGTTACGGGATGTTAAGTATGATTCTAATATTATTAGGATTATTAATCAGCAATCTATTCTAATCTTTTTTTTTCACCTGAATCCCGTGAAGGGAGGTCAATTTTAATTGGCAAACAATACATTACATTTTATCGGTTATAAAATGGTTTCAAAAAAGTTCTTTGACATCATGGCACATGTAGGATGACCATCTTATACAATGGGGGGTTGACTTTACAAATAATATTACGTATACTTAAAGTGTAATAAACATTTAAATAATAGTAATATGGCAAAGTCAACTACTGGTAGCTACAGCTACACAAACCTCGGTAATAACATTTACCAAGTAACTAATGGTTCTGGAAACAGATACAGAGTAAGAGTTTCTATTAAAGGGACAGCTTACGATGAGTACTTCACTAACAAAGCGAAGGCAATCAAATTCAGAAATCAGTTACTAAAACAAAAGACGACAGCGTAACACGTTTGTTTCTTTCGTAATTGTTTTTTTAAAGGGGTCATCCGAAAGGTAGACCCTTTTTTTATAGAGTCAAGATTCCTGATCACCGACGGTCCCGATTTTAATTGGCAAACGTTCGAGTCTCAGATCAGGTTCCATCTCTGATTTTATTTGGCATAACCGAATATTTATTATACATATGAAACTATTAGATTTACATGAGAGTAAGTATATTGCGGATGTCGAGAAAGAAGGTTACACCTATTCCTCACATTATTATGGATACAACGACATTCTATTATTAGACATCGACGTAACCATTCGTGACCTCGACACACTAACTTCAAAATTCGGGGATATACTACAAACAGTATTAACAGAATCACTTACCCAAATTAAAAGTGAACACCTACAGAGTGGACAAGAATTCGTATCATTGAATCATCTAATAATAAAAGATGAACTCAGAGGAGGAGGATCCACAATAGTAATTGGCAGAACGGGGGACTTCATAAAGAATCCCTCAGGTAGATCTCAAGTCATAGACATTGAAGACCCAACCAATGACATAGATACTATAGTGAATAATTCTATTAAGAACATCAACCTCCCCACTAAGGAAGAGTGTATGACAAAACTTAAGAGAGATCACATGATTGTTAAAGGTCTTACTCGTATGTATGACGTTAAGGATATTAATATTGAACTTACGTTACTCCCAAAGATTTCTTCGGTTGCACAGTTAGAGATTGAATTTGAGTTTGAAACAGACGATGAAACAAAAGGTACATTAATTGCGTTGTCTATGAAACCTTATAAGATTCGTCCACAAATAAACTCGGGTCCTATTCTCGGATCAAAACCGTTATAAACATTTCGACCCTTCACCGTCCTGATCAGGGACAATTCTAATTGGCACAGACTATAAATGTATGACACCCGTCAGGGTATAATGTCATACACTTTATAATATTATATACCCGTGGGGGTATCCCGATTTGTATTATACTTTTTTCATTATACAGGTGTATGACATCTCATCCGAGTATAACGATATAACCCTTATACTTTGGACGTATAATGTATGACATATTATAGTATAATGACTTAACTATTATACGGGGTTCACGGACGTATGACCGATATAACAGTATCATATTTATAAATTTTTAGAAAAAGTGTCTTTGAGTCGCACACAACACAATACCCTACGGTGTGTAAGAAAGTGGTAGAAAGTGGGAAAAACGAGGTCCTATATATATGTACCTAAGAAAAGTACCGTTTACAGGGTAGTGAGACCTAAAAAACTTACTACGACAAAAATGTACCCTAATAGGTACGTTTTAAGACACTATTGTATGACTTATGGACACTTAACGGTCAAAGTATGTATGACGTTCTTAGGGGGTCTGGAAATGATTATCAGGGGGTATAATTGTATGACTATATTACTACCTTAAAACCACCTATCAAATGGTTAATTCTATTAGAAACCTGTATAGAAGATCCATGTAAGAAGAACCTTTTATAGATTCTTTTATCTATATAGAATCTGACTACAGGTTCATGATTATGGATCTGAAATGCGAGGGTAGAACCTATGTGATGATTTCCTTTTTTCCCTATAGTATAATCATACGTATACCCTATATAGAATTCATCATTCATAGGGATCATACTACTATATATTTTTCTTGTCATAGAGATAAGACTTACATAATGATTCTTATAACCTAACTCTACAGAACCACTATTGTAATGATGACATAACCCTATAGAGAATTTATATTTTACTCCTTCTTCTATAGTGTAGTTCTTTATCTTATGATAGGGACTACAATCTATTTGACTATATAGACTATTACCTAATAGAGAGATTATTACTATGAGAGTTGGGATTATATTCTTATACATATACTATAGTTCTTTATCTATATTCTATATGTATGTACGTATAATATTTTTTAATTTGTACGTATGGTATTTGAGTATTTCTACTTATCTAACCATTTGAAGAATCTATTCATTATGATATAGAATAGTATTAGAGTACCTATGAGTTTTAAGAATAACATATACTATAACTATATCTATTTCATCTATAGTATTATCTATATTGATATTGGTTTATCCCCCCGATTTTCGATAACCGTACCTGTCTTGGTATTCCATACCTACAGGACGTTTTGACTTAACTTCCTTTCTTAGAGATTCTTTCTTTTTTAACATATTAGTTGCCCTTCTGATTTCTTTATCAGGGTTTTCTTTTATACGTTTAATGAACTTCTTTATTCTCATTATCCCCCGCTTTTAGGATTCTTCCTTATACCCTTATTAAAGAACTTTTCTATTACATGTAGAAACCCCACGCAAAGGAACATCCATGGTATACCCAATACATAAGTCCATATATTATTCTTCGTAGCTCTTAGAACAATTGCAATCTTAATACCCTTTGTTACAGGCATTCCCCCGTGAAAAGATAATAAGTGTCTCGAGTTATAATGTATGTAGTGACCTGGTTTATAATCTTGTGGTTTATGTTCCACCCCCGCAATAGGAAAGTTAGTGGATCCACCCTCAAAATCTGTAGTTAAATAAATAAGAGTACTATCCGCATATGCATCATAGTGAGGTTTCATCTCAAGTTTATCGTTACTATACCTGATGATGAATCTATCACCATCATAGTTAACCCCTAACCTTTTTTCTAATTCCTTAATCTTATTCTTTATAATACTCTTACCCACACAAGTATTAAGATTATCAATTGCAATCTCATACACTGAAATGTCTAACTCACCATGATCAGGAGTTACTATAAACCTATCATCTTGTGAAGATATATCTTTAAGAATATCATTACACTCCTGTTCTGTGAAAATAGTACCTACCTTATAATTGAACTTAAATGGATTCACTATATTAAATTAATAATCATACGTACTAATTGTATTGTGGTATACCCCACACAGAATAACAAATACAACACTATTATTAACGTTCTGTATCTAGTTTTACTATTCATTTCTTTGTTATATTGGTGTATATTCTAATATGGAAACCTCTATATCCTTTATATCAAGTTTCTTTATTAGTTTATTAAGGTTCTTTGTCTTTACTTCATTGTTATTCCCCGTGAAGAACCAATGTTTCTTATATAGTTTTATTTGACTCTCACTTGAACTTGGGTTTCTCTCACACAATTCAGTCTTAGTGGTTGTTATCCTAACTTCATAACCCATTAGTTTATCCCACCCCGATTGTTCTGCAATCAAACCTAAGGTAGTGAGGTATGTATCTGTTGATGTATTCTTAGTTATATTTTCCCCCTTGTATATTAACTGTAGTCTTGTTCTCGATTTCCTATGGTTATCGATCATTCCTTTCTTATCGTTCTTCAGTATATCCTTATCTGCATTAATTGCAACTTCAATATCTACTTCTTCAACCCCCGGCAGATTACGTACCAACTTATCAATCCTAACGTCCAATATCTCAGGTTCTGTTATATAGAACCATTCCGTTTTTTTCTTTTTCTTATTGTAGGTCTTTTTTATCCTGTAGTCTGTGAAACAAGTGTGTAGTATCGCTTCAGTCCTTCTCATATTTTCTGTTTTAAATATCCTGACTAACTGAACATCATGGGGATAATGAGTGGGACTTAATTGTTTCTCTCTTGCCATAAGTTTGGTCGATACCCCTATCTTATGGTAATCGTCCACAAACCTATTTAAATGATCTATTATTCTTCCCACATAAACGTACTCTATTGGTTTTGTTTCCATCTTTTATTTATTTTACATTATAATTTTCCCCACTCGTTTAGGACCTCATCCGCTTCAGCGTACTTCTTATCACTTTGAGACCTGTTTATCTTTGATAGATGAAACGCCTCCTTTAGTAAAGACGTATACTTCTCTCTTAACTTTTCTTTTTTACTCTTCCTTTTGAATAATCCGAACATATTTTATCCTTTTAGTATTGAACAATAGTAATAATCCCCCGTGGTTTTGAATTTATCCCATAGGAACTTCCTTGTATCTTCTGAATCATAAGTCTCTAATAGAATCGAGGCATAATCGTGTTTTGCACTATCCCATACATCATCTCTGTTGATGTTATCCATTAACATTTTTTGACTCATCATCTCTTTGTTATTTTTACTTTGAATAAACTCTCGTACCATTCCTTTACCGTATAGTCATCACAATAATCATTAAACATTTTCTCTATAATATCCCCCTTTTCAGATACTGATGGGAACATAGTTAGAAACGTTATCATAATTGCCTTATCGAATCCCTCGATTTCCTGTGTGGTCCTTACAATCATTAACTCATTGATCAGATGATCCATAAGATGCATGTTTTCTTCGTACGTATATATGTCTTTTATCATAATTTACTCCTCGTTTTACTCTAACGACCGCCTCAGACCGAAACGGACCCTTCGGGGTTAACACAGTTCACATTCAGGTGTGAACCAAAAAATTAATATTATTATAATGATACAGATAACTGTGACTAATATTCTGATCGGTTTAACCTGTTGTTCTTTCCACCTTCTTAGTTTCATCCCCCATTTATAAGATAGTTCCCCACCCCACGACTCTAATCTACCGATCCAATCAAATGGTGGTGCCTTTAGGAAGGTAACTAATACAAGGAACCATCCCCATCCTTCTCCTTCATAGATTAACCAAGATGCCATTACCAAGAAGTAATAACCTATGTACTTTTTTAAATGATCTTTAACTTTTCCCATATTATTTAACAAATATTCTTAGTGACTTACCATCTTCACCCATATCGAACTCTACGTCCTGATAGTGTTCTCCTTTTTCTAATTTGAAAACGAGCTGGTACTCACTTTTATCGGTAACTCTTATTACCTCTAATGAATTGATATTATCAACATCGAATTCTAAATCCTTAACTTTATCTTTACTCATATTGTTATTTTAGAATGGTAAATCAATACCGTGTCTTTCGTGTTCAGACACATCTATTTCTTTTCCGTTTATTTTTAGTGGGGTTATTATTTTCTCCACGGACTTCAATTTATTTGCGGTTGACCACGTACGTGTTTTCTTTAATATATTATTATTAACCATATCCAATATAAACGTTGGTGGTTGAGTGTTTTGTTTACCCATACATTGTATCAGGTTACCATTCTTTGTATCAAACTCTATTGTCCATCTTTCATTTCGACCACCTAATGTGAACTCACTGTTGTTTCTTAAAGACACAATAATGGTTTTATCTTTATCATAGTAAGAACCCACGCAATGTTTCATATACTTACCCTCTTCAACGTAGTCGTTCTCATCTTTAAGTATGTATGGTACATACTCACCATTAAGACCTAAGGGTGTTTCCACATCTTTGACCATGAAAGGATTAAAGACATAAGAAACAACGTACCCTTTACGTATTTTAGTCAGGTCACCTGAAAGTTCGGTGTGTTCTTGGTCAAATGTTCTAAATGTGGTTGAGTGTAAACCTACGTTTGGATCATAAGGTCGTATCGTTCCAATCATATTTAGATGATCCATGATCATATGGTAGGGTATACTCTTTAATGTTTTGAAACTTGTTACATCATTTAAGACCTTAACCAAGTTACCTTTTTCCTTATCAGTTAACTCAGGTAGTTCTTTTAGATTTTGTTCTAATAATCGTATACTGAATTTGTTTATGTTTGGATCATTTACTACTGCTCCTTGATCTATAAAATCAGAGACTCCCCTAAACACATTTACGTTCACATTACTTAGATACTTTGATCCACCCAATACGTGGTGAAGAGTTTTTAATAACCTATAATCCAATTCAGAATACTTATGAACCAACTTTACAGTGTAACTGTCTTTCATACCCATATAATCCAATACAGATTGAACCAACTTATTACTATTTTTCTTTAAGAATTTCTGTGTGGGATAGAAACATGTGATTAGTCTATCAATATCATTATCTGGTGATTTTATTCCCTTCTTCTCTATAAAAATACGAGTAAATAACCCCATAAGGTCTTGACTTAACCACGGAGATGAGTAGTTCTTCTTAAAAAATTCGGTAATTGGTGTTTGTAGGGTATGGTTATCTAAAATCCCCTCACCATATACAACATGTTTGAATATACCTGAATCCCAAAACTCACTGTTATTGAAATCAAGGAACGATTCCAACCTATCAAAACAATTTCTTCTTATGATTAACTGTCTCTTCTTTTTCATCCCCCCGAAACTATATAGAGTTAGAAAATTGCCGGTGTTAAAATCTATTTTTAGATATCTAACTTCTAATTTCTTCCCAAAGAATAGTTTACCTTCTCTACGAGTCTTTATTAGGGTACTTCTTTTGAGTACGAGGACATTATCCTCTATAATTAATTTTCTCTCTAAGGTGTTGGTTTCTATACGGTAGTTCTTATCTCCGTATAATTTTTTGATCTCATCCTGATCCGTAACGATCTCCTCTACACCAACCTGCCCCTTATCTCCACTTTGTTGTTTAGTTACTTGATTATATTTTTGTACAATTTCCATGGTTCATCACGGGTTATTAATTAAAACTTTCTTTGTAACTCCTCCACTCTACCCATGATATAGGTTTTCTTTCTTTCTAATAGGTCCACCTTCTTTTGGTCCTCTGCATTTAAGTCAAATTTATTCATTTTAATTTGACCTATTTGGTTATCTAATCTGTGATATTCAGATAGAAACTGTTCGTATAATTGTCCTTTGTCCATATATATTAATCTTCGTCTTCTATTAATTCAGGCCACTCTGTGTCCTCTAATACTTTATCTCTTACCAAATCAAAATCATCCACTACCTCATCATGAACTTCATCTTTGAGGTCATCATCTCCACTTTTCCATCTCTTAACTTGGTCCTCCGTTAATTCTTCTGTGTCTTCCCAACGAACTGTCGTGATAATCACTTTTCTTCTTAGTTTTGCCATATCTTATTTATTAATCTAATTTTTTAATATTATACAAATCTTTCGATTGTTTTAGGGTAAGGTCTTTAACTTTAGAGATCCATAACCACGCTTTTTCTTCAGTGTTAGTCTCACATGCAGAAACATGGGTACCATTCTTTGTTGTGAATTTAAATTTTGACATTGTTTTTTCATTTATTTATTTTGGTCTTTTTATGATACAAACTATAGTTAATCCCACCCTTCACTTTCGGAGTCTAAACTTTTTATGTAATGGTATCTTTCTATTTCATCCTGAATGGAATCTTTCTTTGTATATAAATATAATTGATTATCAACTACTTCGTAGTATAATATCTCTTCTATACTATCTAACCTATCTAAGTTTATTAGTTGATCTACGTAAATTGTGTCGGTTACAAATACAGTGTCATTTTGTCGACTATCTTTGATTGGTTGTGATTCATAACCATTAGTTAATGAACCAACTAACATAATAACTGATAATACTAATGCTAACCCTAACAATATGAAGGTCGAATCTAAATAACCCTTATCTTTAATATTTCTAAACCATTTAAACTTTCTCATCATCATTCTTTTTAGTTATTAATAATATATGATTTTTTTTATAAATAATCAACTGATAATTAGATTATATAACCAATAAACCATAGACCAAAATATAATTGTACCTATAACTATGACCATACAACCCAAGGTGGGTTTTCTTTCTATACCATTAATTTCATCTATTTCTTGTTCGTCTACTTGGGGTTTAGATAGTATTTGTTTCCCCTCATTTAACCAGTGGTTCATAATTTATTTATTTTGAGATTCTTATTTTAACTTAAATAACATAACTAACCCTGATGTAACATATCAAAATCTATCTTATGTACTGCTGGGTAATAAACATACCCATCAAATTGGTAATAAAAGTTCGATGGATCATCGTAGTCTTTTAGTGTTGATATATTGTGTCGTTTATCCTTGACAAACTCCCAACTCTTCAGTTTCTTTGGTTTTCTTTTTACCATCTCCTAAAAATTCAGATTTATAAAACTTTCTACCCGTGGTATATCCAAACCAACCACTTGCACCATAATCGTACATTTTACCTGCAAACTTTTCTTCCTCTACAGATAAGGTTTTAATTATTTCTAAAACTGCATGAAGAGGAAACTTTGCGTTCTCATCTTCTGTTTTATCTATCCATCTTTGAACTTCCTTGGAAACAACCTCTAATGGTGTATCAACTTTCTTTACTTTCATCTTCTTTTGGTTTGTGTGAACCATCACATAATATTGTTTTACTTTTTCCGCACCCACATATTGAGAATTTGGTTGGGTGGTGTCGTATTGTTTTACCATCTGAACCTATAAGTTCGACCTGACCTTCTAATAATTTAATCTGCCCCTTCTCGTTCCTGAATAATCTCACCATATAGTTTTTCGTCTTTTTTAAATTGTAAGTTGTATAGTTTTTCTTCTAACCTATATATTTCATTTCTATAATAGATCTTTTTGTCTTTATTGTCTGTAGACTCTAATCTTTCTCTGAAATATTCTATACCGTTTTTAACTGCGAAAATTCTCATACTTTTAATTTCATCAAATATAACATATTTTTTAGAATATACAAAAATTATAATTAAAATTCTTTAATAATGTTGCATAAAAAAACCCTTAACCATGAATGGAAAAGGGTTTAATAAAAAAGGAAAGTGAATGTGTACTAAGGTATGCTAGCCTTAGATGATCATTCTGTTGTGTCTTTTACTCATACAACTATACTAAATTTTACTTTAGTTCAACATTAGACTGTTAATCTAATAATGCGGGTACAACCCCTTATAGTTTACTTTACCCCCAAACAGAAGGGTTATTCAGTCACAAGGTGAGGTTGATCTTTCGATCGTCTCACAATGAGTTTGAAAGTTAGCTATTTGCTGTTTTAAATGTCAACCACTTCTTCTCTGTCAAGATACCCCAACATCAGTCTTGCGAACTTCAGCCAGAATAGTAGAACGTGTCTACTGTCGGTGTGGATTAACCTCCTTCCAAAGGTTTATTCTCCAATACACTCAGGAAATTGATGATCAATCGTTATCCTGTCACTTTCCAATATTTTAAAGAACGTTAGGGGTTAATCGGTATCATTTCACAATCGAATTTATCTTGTTGTTCAACCTATCCCTTTTGTTGGTACAAATATATAAAACATTTTTTATTAAATCAATAAAATAATAAAAATATTTATATTTTTTTTTAATCGTCTAATTTAGAGAACCCATTTGGTACCACACCCTCACAAATTAGTGTTGCCACAATTGGTGAAACTACTGACCCCACAAACAATCCAACTCCCGCTGGTGTTGATAGTGCTGCCGTAGCATATATAGGGTTCGCCTTACCAACTACATTAGTAAGAACTCTTGTTAATAATTCTTTATCACACTTTCCTTTCACACCTGGTATTAAAAATATACCATCAGCCAAAAGTTTACCAACCTCTTTAGATACTACCATTATCGCAACTTTCTGACCTACCGACGCCATTGCCGCCAACATAGTCGCACTAATAGTAGTTGATGTAACGGTACCTGGATCTGCCGGTGCTGGTTTAGGTGTGAAGTACGCAACACAACCTGTTGTTAATGCCATATTCAGTCCTATGTAACATGCGTTCTCATCTAACCAATCAACTGCTGACTCCGCAGCGTCCTCAACCGCCTCTAATCCATCTTTTGCAAACTCAATTGCTTGTGAACTTCCTTCCTTCCAAGTATCAGATGCAACATCCAACCCTTGTTTCGCGGCCTCCTCAGTGTTTTTAGCAACTACGTTAGTTGTTTTCACCACTGCCTTTTTAGAGTCAGTATAAATATTTGTAGTTGTTTTGGCAACTGTGTTAGCTACCTTAGTAGTTTCTTTCGCAACGGTGTTCGCCGCATTAGTGGTTTCTTTCGCGACGGTGTTCGCCGCATTAGTAGTTTCTTTAACAACCGTATTAGTTGTGTCTTTCGCCTTATCTGCAACTTTATCGGCAGACTTTTTAATACTTTTTCCGGCCTTCTTAAACCAATTTCCCATATTATATTTAAATGTATTTAATCCTAATATTATGTACTCGAGAGTACTAACCATATCTCCCTATTAGAAAAGGAGGTATTTTATCAATCTATATGTTTCTCCACCTACGTCTGTTAGACCATAGAACTTTCTTAGTTCTACCCAATATACTATAAGAACCTACTTTCTGATTGAAAGAGTTTCTTTCTCCTTGTAGTTGAGGAGTTCCATTAGTTTGTTGTTCGTGACTCATTGTTTTTACTTAGTTATCGTCGAAGGTTGCTCTTAATACAATCTTCTCGCAATCTGGTTTTATTTTTCCCCCTGATCTCAATTGGTGATACTTTCTAATCGCCTGACCTAATTGATAATCATTCGGAAACTGTTCTATTAATTTTTGTAGGAATTGTGTTCTCATTTTATTTATTTTTCATACCATAATAAGTACCTATAATTCCAATTAAACCAGCAATAGTTATGTGAATTAAGTTAATTATTTTTTCATTGATTGGTCTACCCTCGCTATACGCGATTATGTAGTCCCCAACAATTAAAATAATTAACACGATTAGGATACCTGTAACTAACCTATATATTATCTTATCTTTCAATTGGTTATTTGATTAAACTCATTAGTTCTCCACATCTTTCGTATTCTTCATAGTCCTCGTATATATAAACAAGATCCTCGATATCCTCTTTAGATGGGGTCTCGGTAGGTTCAAAGAAAAAGAAGTGAGGTTTTTCAGAATCACATATAATTTCAACATAGGTCCTTCTACCCGTGAATATGTCGTATGAATTATCTAAACTTTGTTTAAATTCATCGTCAAAATTATAAAATTCGGAAGGTGTTTCGAAGTCGTCAAACAATTTATTTCTCAATTTTTAGATATTATTAATGTATTAATATAAGTATACAAAAATATAACTAAAAACAACGGAAAAGTCAAGTTTTAGGGGTCTAAGATTAAATAGTTTAGGTAATTACCAAGGTCTTAACCTGGTTCTTTTTTCAGGTTTACCATAATACGGTTTTTTTGGTCCGTACTTGTTTTGTTTTGTATTCTTTTTGAGGGGTACATGTATGCCGGTTGGGACACTACGATCTTTGTATACTCTTGGACAATGATAACATGCACAAGAAGTAAAACTCAATACCAATAAGAATAACAGGGATATTTTAATTATTTTTCTCATCACAACTCTTCTTATGAAAGAACCAACCACCACACTTACATTTTATGTAGTGTACTGTTGTTGCAATGATCGGGGCCGATGCCATTGCAGTCCATACATTTGGGTGGAAGTGTTCACCACAAAATCCAAATATATGTCTAAAAAATTCTATCATAATACTATAAATAGTTTAATTTACTTATTTATGACTTCAACATCCGCCCAAGCCACCAAATGAACCACCTCACCATTGTCTCGTGTACAATAACTATACATTCCATCTATGGATCTGAAATTAAGTTCTTCCTGTTCCTCGATATGGGGTGCTGCGGGTGGAACCTTAACATCACTGATCACTTTAATTCTACTATTTCTTGGTACGTCGTAAAGTTTCATAATTTACTTAATTTAATTGTTAATAATATATCTAATGACTCTTGAGAGTATATATAATGTTAAAAATAATGCAAATACAATATTGTAAGTGGATTTTTTTTTCATTTTTACTTATTTAAGGAAGTTAATCTATCCCATAGAGATAGTCTCTCAGTGTGTTTTTTTACGTCGGTTATTAACCAACTTATCCTTTCCGACGCCATCTTTGGACAATCATCATCGCATAGACCCTTTATCTGTGTTAGGTTTCTTACTATATCTTCGTAGCTCATAATATTTATTTATACAAATATAATAATATTTTTTTAATAATACCAATATATTTATAGTTAAAGTAAAAATAATGATTAAAAAACACTTTAATTAAAAGATGAGAAACGTAATAGTATTATTAATGTGCATTCTATGTGCGACACCCGCACTTGCACAAAAGGAAGTAAAAGAGAAAAAAGACTCTTTTCTTAAGGAATTCTACAATGATTTTTTAAAATATGGAACAATTTATGGGGCGGGAGACATCCGTAACTCGTATGAACCAGCAAGGAAAGAATATTTTGTAAGAACTAATGATAATGGTAGTATCTACAGTATACCTGTTGTAGTTGACGGGACTGAGTATAACCCATTTGATTATAGAATAGGTTTTGGTATTAGAAAGTTAGCTAGGTTTGATTATGAAAGAAAACCCGGTAATTTTTGGACAGGTAATGCCGATAGAGAACGACAAATTGCATTGTCCGCCCCTACATCGGCAGTTCAAGGATTTGAATACCTATTTCATTGGGAAAAAGAACGTAACAGAGGTGATGTTTGGAACAACTCAAGATACTTCATTAGACACACAGGTAAATACCATATAGTCAAATTAGAATCAAGAGAGCAAGGTGCATTCGATTTCAAATATAAATCAGCGGAAGTGAGAGCAAGATTACCAATAGGTAAGAAATTTTCTTTATCGGGTGGTGTAATGTTCAGAACACATGATAGAGCGTATGGGTATAATCCATTTGAAGTGTGGGTAAATGAAGAAGATGTGGACGGTAACCCAATAAACCCTTGGTACACTTTAGGATATGATAATGGTTATACGGACCAATATTATACAGAAACATACATAGATCCAGTTACTGGTGACGAGGTAGAAAGAAACGATTGGTTTTGGCAAAACGAAGATGGTGAAAGAGTGGCTGATTCAGATTTAGAATTTAGAGATGGTGTATTCAGAGATTTAATTAATGACTTCAACAATGAAATGTGGGATGAAATTGGTCAGTTTGGATTAGTGTCTCCTGTAGTTGGTTTTGATTTCTATCACTACACTCCAAAATTTTGGGCACATGCTTATGGTAACTACATATTACCTTACCATTCCTACGTAATGGGTGATGATGACTTCGATTATGGTAATAGAAACAATTGGGGTAAAGGTGGATTAAGACAAGATTCTGAATTTGAACAGTGGAACGATTTTCAATTCGGTGCTAACATTGGTTGGAAAGTAGGAAGAAAGTTAGGTATTTTCGTTGAAGGAGAATATACAAGAATGTGGGATACAGAATTTTTCTACAGTACATTCGGATTAAACTACACATTTAGATAAGATAATCATGGCTAAACAATTAAGTGAAGGGACAAAAATTACATTAGATTTAAAAACAATTGGTATTATTTTATTCTTTGTTGCGACTGTTGTAGGTATGTGGTTTACTTTACAGTCCGATATCAATGAAGCTAAGGAATTACCCAGACCAAACATAACTAGGACAGAATATGATCTTAAAGATGAGTTGATCAGACAAACCATTATGGACACTCAAGAAGATGTGGAGTCTATATTGAGAGAGTTAGAGAAGATTGATGGGAGATTGTATGAGTTACAAAAAAAGAACTAAGATGAGAGGTATAATTATATTACTATCCCTATTAATATCTACACAATTATATTCACAACAGTGGATTGATGATTCAAACTTTGAATCTGAAGTTCAACAAAAACATCCATTTGGTGATGATGAGGTCACCATAACGGTTGTTGAGTTTTGGGTTGAGTTTAATAAGGTAAATGAGTTTAAGGAATGGAAATCTTTAAAAGGAGTAACCTATCTTAGATGTAATGTGGAATCAGCACCAAAATCTAAAAAGAAATATAGGATCCGTATGGCTCCGACTCTACTCATATTTGTTGATGGGGTTTTAGAGAAATCAATTAAGTCTGGTTTAGATTTGGTACTCCCAAAAGATTTAGTGGAGATTCAAGAAGAGATAGATGAATTACGGGAAGGTAATAAATTCTAATTGGCACAAACATTATTTTAAATAAAAAAACCCTCACATTTCTGTGGGGGTTTTCTATTATCGTGTATGTCGATATACGATATTAAGATTCAGCAACTGACGCCTTTCTGTAGTCAGTAACTAATTTCTTAACTTCACCAATGTGTTTACGTGCTCTTGTCGCTCCCGCCTTGGTTGTTGCATTGTGATTCTCTGTGAACGCAGTGAAGTGTTCTTGAATCTTTTCGAAAATTTCTGTTTTCTTACTCATGTTTTTAAAAATTAATTTTTTATTATGATATTACAAATATACTATAAATAATTTTAATAGTCAACTATTTCCAAGTAAAATCACATCCCATGTGACCAAACATTGAAGTTTCTTTGTAAATCGGATTCCTTAACTCTAAGAAATCTATTATACCCCGAGGGGTTAAGTCGTAACCTTCAATAGGTACGATATGTCCGTTACAGTCTGCCGTCGCTTGTAGTGGTTGGTCGTAACCTATAGCGTACGCCAAGGTTACAATACACTCATCACCACCGTATAACTCTAGATAGTCCACAGCAATTCTTCTCGCCATATATGCTGCCGATCGATCAACCTTAGTTGCATCCTTACCACTAAATGCACCACCTCCAATAGGTACACGTGGTCCATAGTTATCTACTGCGAGTTTTCTACCTGTTAATCCGGCATCTGCAGTGAAACCACCAATGTTCCAATCTCCCGCAGGGTTACAATGTAATGATTGTATGGTATATTTATCATATCTTTCTTCAAAGAATAAAACAACCAATTCCTCTAATTTATTTTTAGGTGCATTTTGAAATGAACATACGACTCGTACCTTAAGTCCGTCTATTGTAACTTGAGTTTTACCATCATATGGAAAAAATTCGTATACGAGTTTATTCAGTTCACGTGCTAAAAAATATTCTTGTGGTAATTTTTGTTCGTTGTCATTACATGCATACCCTATCATGATCCCCTGATCACCCGCACCACCAACGTCAACCCCTTGTGATATCTCAGGTGATTGGGTATTAATATTAATGATTACATTAATTGAATCGTCAGTAGTTATATCGTGAACCACCTTTACAATATTTTCTCTTGTTACTATCGCGTTAGAGGTAACTTCTCCTGTAATGTAAACCTCACCTAAACCACCACATGTCTCAATTGCACATCGTGAATTAGGGTCTTGTTCTAAGTGTAGGTCTAATAATGTGTCCGAAATTCTATCACACATCTTGTCTGGGTGCATTGGGGATACACATTCTGCGGTTCTTATCATATATAAAAAATTATTGTTCGTTACTGTTAGTCGGATCACCAAATTCAACAACACCCGTATTATCTGAACACCATATTTTGTCAGGGGTGTCAAAAGGAGTGTTTGGTGAAATGGTAGGTGGGGTGTAGGTTGGAGGTATTAATGGATTACTATAACCACATTCAACCTCAGTTACGGTCTCTAATTTATTTTTTACAGTACTTAGTTGAGTGACACTCAATTCCGTACCTGACGCCTCAACGAAACCTTTTAACCATATTACAAATTCATTACTATCCATATTATACTTTTTTTAAAATATAGATAAATAATTTGAATTAATCAACCGTTTATGAAATAGTAGGTTTGTTTTTACGGTAAATTTCGACTGTGGATGACTTACCACGATTATCTAAATGATCGTAGACTTCTAACTCTACACCCCTGAAGAATACTTTAGAGACAAAATCCCAATCACCTTCAGGAGTTCCAATGTCTCCACTTTGATAACAGAAGTCTTTCGCAGTTGGTACTGTATCCGATTCAAAAGGTTCGAACTCAGCTACACCACCTTTATTTTCGTCAAAGGTTACAAATATGTTTTCCACCTTTGATTTGTCACCTTCACCAGGTACTGCCAAGTACCCTTCATAGGGGATGTCATCAGCGGCATCACCTAACACTTCGTAAAAATCATTCATATCCTCACCATTAAAAGTCAAGACCTCTTTATTGTTCTCATCATTTACAACAAACCATAACCCACCATTATCTGATGCTCTTGATACGTGCCATAAATCAGGATTATAAAGATCCTCAATTATCCCCTCATCTTCAAGGTCGAAACGAACTTCCCATAGTTCATCAACACCCTTAGTTTTAATTAAATCTTCAATAGATTTGACCTGTTCATCTGTAATTGAATGTCCTGTTGACTCAACTTCCCATCCATACATTTCTAATTTATACTTTGCCATATAGTTTATTTTTTAGTGAGTTTACAAACTATTAGTTTGTTTAGTAAGTTCACAATATTCTTTCATAAGTGTTTTTGTGTAATCTTTTTCAGATTGTTTGGAACGTAATTCGTAGTGCCATGGATTGGATTCATAATCCTTTAACCAATCTTTGTAATCATCAAAAAGGGAACAGTCATAGTAATGGGTATACTCATGAATTACAACAGAACATAAGGTACTTAGGTCCCAACCATCACTTTTTAATCTCTCTAAGTCAATAATTATTCTTGAACCGTTTTTATCTTTAGGCATAAAACACGCCTCAATAGGTCCATCAACGTAAACGGCACTTTCATTACTTAGATCTTCAATTACTATTTTAATTGGTGGTAAAGAATAGACATTACTCATCATTGTTCCAAAGGTATCTATGGCGTCCATAATATGAGGATCTTCCATATCCCTAAGTTTCGGATTATATCCGTATCTATTCTGTAATAATAATCCTATGATACCGATAGCAACCAATAGGTACGCAATCATCATATCTGTCTCTAAATACCATTCCATACTAATCTCTATTCTTCGTTAACAAATTCACACCACTCTTTACAATCCCCACATCTATTTGAACCTTCAATCCACTCAGTGGCTCCACAACATTCAGATACCATAAATTATTGATTTAGATATAAACGTTCGTGATTGTATTTTGCCACAGGGTTTGTACCAACTAACTCCCCATATTTTTCTTTGGCAATAGTGTGTATGGTAGTTGAGTCATTGTCTATACACTCTCCCATGATTTCAACAAAGGAGAAATTAGACTCATCCACTTCAGGTTGTCTCGTTTTAGGTAACCCACAATACATTGCTTCACCCACTTCACTAATAAACATACCCGTATAAAAACCTTTTAGATCGTGTTTTTCAACGAACTGATCGGCGTTACACCATATGAATATGGAATTATCTTTCTCCTTAAGAAGTTCAACCATCTCACCATCAATGATGTAACCGTTATTAGATTGAGAGGGAAACTGACCAACACTAAACAGACCACCTGGTGACCCATGTCCCATCATCATAACACGATCATGATCTCTTATCATTGATTTTACTTCGTTTCTACTTACATTACCCGTTACTAAGGTTAGATCCTCAATATTTTTATAAACAACATCTAAGAACCATGTACTTCTATCGTTAGGGTGAATTACTAATGTTTTCATCTTTATTTTTTTTTATTAATACAAATATACTAATCTTTTTTGTAATATACTAAATTTATTCAAACAAGTTATGGTTATTCGTTATGGTTTCGTCCCATTTATAGATTATATCCCACCAATTTGTTATTGTGTACTCCCCGTATTGAATGTTATTATCCTTAGATGGTATAGACTGCATCCAATATATTAACCAACCACCATGTGGGTCTCCACCAACCTCATAACTACCACCATACGAACCAAATTTACCATGATCATTAATAGTGGGTGTGGGTGTTTCCATTGTTCTTGGGTATGCCCAATCACTTTTACTGATTGTTTTAGTAGATCCACCCCCATTAGGTATCCAATCTAATATATCACTCTCAACAGGAACATCACTATCATAATGGTAATCACCATCCGCATTTGGTGGGTAGTGTACTAAACCAACTCTACCACCCCTATAATATGGTTGTGGGTCACCCTCAGGATAACCTCCAAATTTCTGATAAAACAAATAAGATAAATCATAATTATTTCTATATGTTTCCCACACACTTAACTGAGCTTCAATTTGATGACCCCTGTTGTGTACATTGTTAGCGTACCAACCTGTTTGTCCATAGACCACATATGTTTTATCATATATTGGTAAGTCGTCGTCATTACGGTAACTGTTTGATACATCACTAGTTAACAATCCATTATGTGTAAATATTTTATGGGGACTACTCATGTTACTTTCAGGTATACTATAACCATCAGGGAAATGATTAAACCATATTTCTTTTACACCTAAATCTTCCACCTTACCTTCAATACCTAATTTTTCGAACAACTTAAAATAATCGATTTGACCATCTTCAGTGAAATCCATTTCATATATATTAATATATTCAATTACATCAAAACCTAAGTACGGTGATGAGTTGATATCTTCTTGACCGTGATATCTAGAACCTTCTTCCATAGACCATTTTTGTCTAATGTCACTACCTTTAAAATAATTCATCACTGACTCAACACTTAAACCATAAACAACATTATCCCCCCAATCCCTCACTGCCTCCAATTCGGCAAACTCATCTTTAATAGTGGTCCCATCATTAGATGGTATGTAGTTTATTATAATTGTGGGTATAACTAATTCTGAACCACTTATAGGTGTGGATAGATATTCGGGTACCTCCAAGTATTCACCACCTTCTATAGATAAAGGTTCTACAATTTCCTCAACAAATACATCTTCTTCAACAAACAACTCTTCTTTCTGACAAGAAAATACAAAGAAAAGTGTGATTAATACTAAAAATTTTAAACTATTTGTTTTCATAATTACCTTTTTTAACGTTTTACACCACAAATATAAAGTTATTTGTTGATATATCAAAATAAATTTATTATATTTTTTATGATATTTATAATAATATCAAGATACTATGAAAATACAACTCAAAGAGGACCAGATTCAGAAACTAATTGGCAACTATAAATCACTAAACGAACAAGGAGTTGGTTTTAATCCTGAAACAAAAACAGAAACGGTTAATTTTAAATCTGTTTGGAATTCGGGTCTTTATAAACTGGAAAGTCGCCAGATCCAAAACTTAAATAACCAAATGAAGGTTATTCAAGATTTCTTAAGTAAAAACCCTCAAACTAAATTAAGTATTCAGGTTGAGGCGGGGGAATCTAAGGTAACAAACGCAGATAATCATGAAGGGGGTATACCAGTACCTGAAGGTTACCTTTCTACGAAGAGAGGTCAGTCATTGGTTTATTATTTAAATACTTACTTTAAAAAATTAGAAAATGGGGGAATGTCGTTTACATACCCTGAAATTCCAAAACCTAAAACAATAATAGGTGTTACACCGTATGTTAAAGGTACAGATGATCCTAAGGCTTCTAAATACACACCAGAACAATTTGTTAGGTTAAAAGTAACCGCAACAAGTCAGAGTGAGTGTCTAATTGGGTTAGAAGTTATGATAGGTTGGATAAAAGATAAAGGACATACTTGTGATCAAGCAATATTTCAATTACTAATGAATAAGGTTCCATTAGGTATAGCTAACTTAAATAATGGAACATATGATGTAAATGGATTTCCTCCCACTGCAGTTGAACCTGACGTGTTAAATTCTGTAAAGAGTCGTATTGCTAGGATCAATACGAGTCAAGTTACTCTTGCGATCCAGAGAGAAACGAAAAAATTTGCGACATGGAGAAAGGACCCTAAAAACGGTCCATCAAGTGAAAGAAAATGGTTGGACGGATATAAATTTGACGGAAAGACAATTAGAGAGATTGGTGGATACGCAGCGTATATAAACCTTGTAAAATCTTACTACAACGAAAACAAACCAAACCAACTGACATATTCGGGTAATGATATTTTTGATGAGGATTACCTAAAGAAAATGGTAACGGCAAGTAAGGATACTGCCGGACCAATTAACACCTCACAATATAAATACTATATGAAAAAAGTACCTCTTGGTATGTCATTCAAGTTTGACGCGAAAAAAATACAACAACCTAACGTTGATCTTCATAACAAAATAACTAGTCAAGCTGGTAGAACTTCAGATAAAGTACAAGGGGGTAAAAGAACACAAACATTTAAAATTGATACTGCCTTGGCTAAAGAAATTTTTGCAAAGGGTAAAGGTAATCAGAATAAAATAACTCTTTCCATGGTACCTTTAGTAGGTCCTTCAGGTCAATTTAAACAGTACTACAGTACTGGATCTCATAGTGATGTACCTTACGTTAGAATAAAAAAAGAGGGTGAAAGTGGTAATAGATATAGTGGATACCCTTCGGTTTCTATTGCAAGAGGTGATCTAAAAGAAGTTACTTTAATAGAAACGGATTTATGTGGTAACCCTATTGGGAAAGTTGGGAAATAGAGTCTAACTCTCTAATCATTTCCTCAGTGATCTTTATGTGTAAAACCTCATTGATTGAATCGAGTTGAGTTTCAGTATAGTATTTATCCTTAAACCAGTAGTATTGTACACCATCATTTCTATCCATAAGTTCAAACCATTCTTTGTTAGGGTCTTCCACAGACACAACCTCAGTACTTTGACATTTAGGTACTTCTTTAGTTTCAACACAAGAGGTAATAGACACCCCTAACACCATCATTAAAATTAACTTTTTCATAATATTTTATTTTTATTCTTATACAAAGATAAGAATATTTTTGAATATACCAACAAAATACTAATAAATTTTAATAAATACTAGTGATTATTTATTTTTACCACCCTTAATACTCTTAATTAAGAATATAACGATCAGGAAAAAACTTCCACCTAATAATAAATTGAAGAGATATTCAAACATTCTTATTTCATTTAATATAAACCTCCGTTTATGTGGATTCTTGAAATGTCATGAGGTGTGAGTCTATCCCACCATTCTTCCCTCATCTGATTGAGTATTGTGCCGTCACAAGTGTCCCTACAGGTTTTTGAAATACTAGTGTAAACAAGACCTGTTTGGTAGTCGTAGTAAGAATCAACTGATTCTAAATAAATCATGACCAATAACTCTTTCCATATAAATATACATATTTTTTTATCTAATGTCAAATTCACGTATACCCTCAGATCTTCTCGACTTCAGGGCGAAGGTTTTAAACATCTCTCGTTTACCTTCTCCATCCATAATACCATCAAGTACTATTGTGGGTTTTGTTGCATCTGAGGTGATTAAAATGATTTTAGATAAACCAACTAATCTATAAAGAAATGGTTCGTATAATTGAACATCCTTTATTCTAAAGTATTGTATCTCCTCCGTATTCACGTTTAATATACCCCTTCTCTCAATAATGGAGTCTGAGGTATAGGTCCATGACCAAAAATATAGATCAATGACGTGGTATAACCATATGGCTAATGGTATTATACCAATTTCTGGTGAGAAGTAAGTCACACCTACAGCTAACAATAACCACTGTATTCTTATCCATTGAGATGGTTTATCCAATGTCCATCCACCACTGTTTGATTGAAAACTATTTACGTTATTTATCATAATCCTAATTTTTCTAATTCAATTACGGTGGTATCAAAATCTTTATGTAAAATACCTATACCACCATTAGATATCCATTGTTCTATGTTTGCGTCCCTGTCATCAATTAATATACAGTTTTCACCCGCATATTTCTTTTTCCTGTTTGAGTACTCTAATAGAAGTGGGACACCTGGTAACTCCCTATTAACCCAAGAATTCTTACCTTTCCTCGAACCATACCCATTACGTGAAGGTGATGATAATAATACAGGATAATATTCTTCAATATATTTCCATAACCTTTTACCATCTTTCATCCACTCTAATTTGTCCCAAAACTCTTGACCCTTTTCATTTATAGGGTTCCAAAATTCAGGTGTGGTGTGCCACTGACCTGATATATCTAAACCTGTGAGTTCAAAGTAACCCTTCTCGAAATCGACAAGGACTCCATCCATATCACAGAATATTTTGTATTTAAGGTTATTAAATAATATCATTTTAAAAATTTGTTAAGTATATGCCTGTGGTAAAAACCGTAAGTAGTGTAACTCCCACACCTATTACAAACCCTTGTAGTTTTGGGTTTAAATCTTCAAATTTTGGTATCATGATTTTTTTATTTTATTAATTAAACTTGTAATTTCATCTTCACTTATATATCCGACTACATCATCACCATGAAACTCGTCATAGAATTCCCTTGTGAACTCACCATCTCTAAAAATGGCAATCTCATAAGAATCGTATTCAAGTGGATGTGATAGGTTAGCTTTCGGCGAGCAGTAGAAAAACTGACCACATACAATGGAGATATCAATATTGTCTTTAATGTTTGTTTTGGATTTGAATCCACCTACTTGGTGGGGTTCGAATTGAATTTCTTTAATTGTCATGATATATAATTTTTACCTTTATACTGACAAAGATAATAATTATTTTGTTATATACAACTAAATTCTAAAAATATTTTAATAATATACTAATTATTCTTCCATAAGGGGTTCCATGGAAATATATTCTTTCACTTTCTCAATTGAGATAGTACCTGTGTATCGTTCTCTTTTTTGTTCACCTTTCTCTTCGATTATAACCTCTACAGGTACTCCATTCTTTTCACAATCGAATTTATCTTGTATTGTTACCTGTACATGTTCGTTATTAAAACGGTATATTGTATTATAACCACCATATTTTGTAAAATACTTATTTAGTATTTCTTGTAACTCGTTTCTTGATTTTTCACAATCGGGATGTGATTCAAATTCTTCTTCTAATTTAGATGAGTAACCCTCGATATGGGTTTCCATATCTTTAAGTGATACTTGTTCTAATGGAATTTCCCACATTGGGTTCTCGTACTCATAGTTAAGATCTTTACTATCAACATATGCATCAAATAAACTCTCACTATCGGTTATTTGTGTAATCTTTTCTTTGGAAATAAACAGAGCTAACCTCATTACCGGTATGTATATGTCATGACTATTACGATCTTCATCAATGTCTATATACTTTGTTATTTCATTCTCTTTAACTTCGTTTGCGGACCTAACACCCTCCTCATTTAACTGTGAGTATTCATCTGCAAGATCATTGATAAGTTCATCAAAATACGTAAAACTTATTTTCTTAATAAATTCATCACGACTGTTTGCATAAGGGATATAATTTTTATCGTAGAATGCTTCGAGTATTGGTGTTAATATTTCTTTTTGCTGATCTTCGTCAGTATCTGTTATATCACTCCTAAGGTATTCCCCGTGATCTGAATAATGACCTGAAGCGGACTTATACCCATCTAACGCATATTTTGTCGTTTGAACGTCATCACCTATCTCCGCAAGTGTAAATACTACTCTATTATTGTCTCGTTGATCCGACGACACATCTAATACATTACCATCGTTAATAAATGATCCCTCATTTAGTTTTTCTGTAAGTTCGTCACCATTGTTATTTATTAGTATTTCTACTAACTTATTATCTGTTTCCCCAATTTCTTTTTCGGTTAGTGTTGCCACATCCACGTAACCTAAGAAATCCATTCTGTCTAATTCAGAACTGTCAACCGGTGTATTATCGAACAGTGATGGAAAGAAGTATTTTGTTACTTCCCTATGTTTATTGAAGAAGTCTGAAGTGGATATTCCTCTATCCGAAGGATTCATAAATTGTTTGGTTTCAAAATGAAATTGAAATTTCTGTGTTGGTTCATCCCTCTTTACAATTACATATAGACTTCCTTTGTCATTATGTTGTGAGAAGTGGTTACTACGATCTTTGTATTGGTCATTTGTTGAATATGGTCCCCAAGATGTACACCATTGTGTACCGTGACCTAAGTAAGCTGCACCCTTTTCAGTTGTTGGTGTGTATATGATCCATTTCTCACCACTCATTAATACTTTATGATCAGAATCAGTCAAATTATTAACCACATCAAAATAATTACGATCCCCATCCTTAACATAGTATTTCTCTACAAGGGCATACAAGTCACCGAGTTCTTTTACTTTGTTTGAATCAACAGGTACTTGGTGTTTGTAGACTAATGTGAGGTACTCTTTTGCCTTCGGGTAATCCTCGGGTTTTAGTTTACCCGATTTAAACATTTTAATAAGTAACTTAGCATACTTACCAATCTTTACTATCTCATAATCTTTTGGTATTTCTTTAAGTTTTGTTTTAGGATCTAAACTTATTATGTTAAGAAACACATTCCATTCTATGTCTGAATAGTATTTGTTGTAAATTTCTTTTGGTCTCGCCTCAAGAATAAGTTCGTAAATTGTTTCTATTAATCTCATACCTTCAATCTATAATCGTATTCGATCTCTCCTAATCTTTCTTTAATCATGTCGTTAACATCATCGTTACTAGCATCTCCAGAATATCTATCATCAGGACTAAACTTAGGTGAGTCGTAAGTGTTTTTATAAAACAATTCCTCGAAATAACATTTAGGGTCGTATCCACAATCCTCGTCCATCTTATCTATCACATCTACATCATCGACATCGAGACCTAACATATCCATCATTGTTGAGAATTCTACTTTAAGTGTAACCCCTTCATGGTCAAAACTTTTAATATTCCCATATTCCATCAAACATTCTCTTAATTGGTCTTTTAGGTAATTTACATAGTCATCTGCTTGGGCATTACTTAAACTATCCCTTAAAACATTTTTAATGTGGTCATCAGTGTCGTACTGATCAATTAGACCCTGTAAAGTCTCCCCCTCATGGTCCTCCATTTCCTTACCTTCCCTCTTAATTAGTTGATTGACGAAACCTTTAATTGTCTCTTCATTTTCGGGACTTAGATAATAATCTAAAACTGACTCCCAATCTCCATCGTAATAGTGATTTTCATAAATATCGAAAGTATCACCATCTAATATGGTTTCAAAAAGTCCAATGTCGACTTTTCTATTATCTTTAGTTGTGTAACTACGTATGTTGTAGTCACCACCAACATAGTCACCAATATCTTCAGGACTTATATGTATCTCAAAATCAAACACACCATTATTTGCACCCAAAACAAACCTAACTCTGTTTTGGAAAAAATCAGGATTACGTTTTAGTATTGCTTGAACTTTTCTAGTGCTCAATTCCTCATAAAGAGAAGATAACTTCATATTGATAAATAGTTTGATTTTAAATAAGAAACCCCACTGTGTGGGGTTTATATTACTTATTTATTTTGAATACTGTTGGTGATTCCGATCCGTCGTCTTTAAAGACAAAATAATTACCTTTATCGTCTTTACCCAATCTAAGTGGGACACCATCTTCGTCACTTTCAACACTCTCAGGTTCGTCACCCATTTCTTCAGGACCTTCTTGACCCATTTGCATTATCTCAGGATCCGTGGAACCCTTCCACTCTTCTTGTTCGTTAATTACGTCTTGAACTAACTTCTCAAGATCCTCTTGTTTTAATTTAATGACTTTTGACATAATAATAGTTTACTAATAAATATCTAAATCTTTTAAAAAGGGAAGTAATAAATCCTTTTTACTTATTTTGGGGTTATGAGCTACGTTCCATTCTATTTTAAGATCGGGATCGTTATAAATTATACCACACTCACTATCCTTATTGTATTGATTATCAACTTTGTATTGGAAAACCGCCGATGATTGTGTTGAGAATCCATGTGCACATCCTTTAGGTACAAATACGGATTTAACGTCGTGTTCATCCAACTCAACCGTAACCACCTCACCATAAGTGTCAGATGTTTTTCTAATATCCACAATTACATCTGTAACTTTGCCATGGATACATCTTACTAATTTAGATTGTTCGAATGGGGGTTTTTGAAAATGTAGACCCCTTATAGTGTTCCTTTTTGAGAAGGATTCGTTTTCTTGAACTATTTGGAAGTCTAACCCTGTTTGGTTGTTAAAATTATCTACATTAAAAGGTACGGAGAAGTGTCCTCTTTCATCGAAATACTTATCGTACTCAATTATGTAACAATCTTTTATTTTGGTCTTAGAAACCCTCATTCAACTTATTTTGAATCGACCCATTTAACTCCGTATAGTATATTTTTATTAGTTCGGAGTCCTCACCCATTTTGGTGAAGTGACTAAGAAAAAGATTTACGTAATTTGTGGCTCCTTTGATTTGTTCCTTAGTGTGACAACTATCAATAACCTTCAACGCCTTTTTATATGTTTTACTTAGACTCATAAACTTTCCTCTATAGTGTGAATATATAGTGGGGTATTTTCACCCACATAAGCGTTAAGTACATTAAAGTCTAAGTGTTCAATTGCGTCTTCATGTGATAGACCTTCCTCTAAAAGTACTTCCACCATTTTAGAAATGTCGTAGATTAATTTACCACTGAGTGGTTCTAAACCAATAATTGCATCATCAAACCCGTCGGCCTGAAGAACTTCAAGTTCGGGAAATTGGTCATGTATTTTTTCAATATTACTCATATAAATAATATACGAATAATATTTTAATAAATCAAATACTAAAGATGTTTGTCTTTTATTAGTTGGACAAAACTATTAGTTAGGTTCTCAATACTTGTTTTATCCCCTGTAGAGGTTTTGTCAACAATTGGTCTGATTTGATTTTTATCGCTATATAGGGTATTTCTATTTACTTCTGACATAATAATTTAGTTTTTAATTTATTCTTTACCTCCACCACATGGTCCTTGTTCATATACTCCTTGGTAACAAGAGGGTACACTACTACAACAATCTATAAACGAACCTCCATCCTCGTCTGGACAAGATCCCGGAGAGAAAACACATGGGTTATTACAAGAACAACTAGTCCAAGATACGTTTTTATAGTAACACATACACCCCATCACTTCTTTATTGTGGTGAACAACACTTTGTGTTGGTGTTTCGGAACTGTCTGTTCTGAAATAATAATCTACTTCCTCAACATCTATACTATACGCAACTTCATGGACGTACCTATAACCCATAGAAACTATCGTCTCAGGAATAAGGTTCCCCCCACTTAAATCTTTTGTTATTATTTTACATCCTACCACCAAATTGTCGGCCATAATGAATCGATATAAATCTTCATTTGGTCCTGATGAAAGGATTTGACTTCTACCTAAAAAATTATATGTTTTACCCCCACTTAAGGTTATAACGTGTTCAAAAAATCCCGACTGTTTGGAAATAATACCATCAGTACTAACTGAACTATCGGTGAGTCCACTTACGTAAGATATAATTTTAAATTCGGTAATTTTAATATCCGAATCCTGAGTGATGACTTTTAATACAAAAGAACTAAAAGTGTTTAAATCTTGTGATGGAATCTCAATAGAGTAATCACCACCTCCATCACTAACTGTAATTAATTCAGTGTTATACCTAGGTAACGTATCATCATTACCATTTCCACCATGATCATATGGATTATTCTCAAATATAAATTTAATATCAATTGATCCTTCACAGGACGCACTAAATGTTAATCTACCACCCTCTTGAAACGTGATATTTGACAATTCGGTATTGGTGTTTGCAAAACCACCCCATTCATTAGATGTGGTTGGATTATTATATGTTGGATCGTGACCTTCTTCTTTAGTATAGGACATACCCCCAAATGACCCATCAAATACGGGTGAATATATTATATTACTACTATTTAAATCATTTATATTCGAAGCAAACTTAGCGTGGGCTTCATCGTTAGGTCCTAAACCTGATAAATTAACACTTGAGAGGTTATCACCTAATTTGAGGTCTTTTAATTTAACTAAGGAACCATCACTTTTTTGGACACTGTCGTTTTCAGATCCAGTATAGAGTTTCGTAATATCTGTCGCTCCCGTTTTTTGTAAGTACTTAGGTCTCTCCCATGGAGATAGTTCATTTGTTGTGTCGTTGTAATCCACAGCATCTGTTATTGCCAACCTATTTGTATGGACAAATGTATCAAATGTATTCAGGACCGATAGATCTCCACCGTATAATATGGTTAAGTGTCTATATGTCTTCAGTTTACCATCCAATAAATCATTACCATTATAAATAAACTCTTGTAATAATTCTGAATTGGTTAAACCACTTTTAAGTGCAATTAAATCCTCCTGAGTTGTGATCTTATATACTTTAGGGTATGTGGAATAGTTAGAGGTAGGGTACCTTTCTTTAATGATAAAATTAGGGTGATTACCATTATCGGTTATTGTTGTACCTACAGTGTCTACAGTAATTCCATTTCCATCATTAAAAAATACATTAGGTAATGAGTTAGGATTACTGTCAGATATCAATTTTAGAAAATTAAAATTATCTTTACAGTATGTTTCATCAACTAAGGCATTGTCGTCATATGCGATTCTTAAAATTAATTTATCATCCGCATCCTCAATCAATGGTAAAGACCCATCTTGATTTTGAGATATGAAACTAACATTGTGAGTTTCACCATATATGTTGGATAACATATGACTAATTTTTTGACGAGAACTACTACCGTCATGTTGTTTATCTAACCCGTCCATTAAGAAATTGGGACCCAAAGGATCTATAATGATAATAGTTGTTATGTTATTATCTAAAAGAAACTGATCAAATACGGGTTTATCGAAGTAGTCTTCAGCTCTTACAAATGAAGGTAAAACAGAAGTGTTACTTTCTAAGTGTTTAAAATTACCGTTATTATCTTTAAGGTAGTCATTACCTACTAGAACTGCTCTCATATTAATGTTTTTTTAACTTTTCTTTTAAAATGTCCTTGATCGATTTCACTCCATTTACCTTTTGGACACTCATCCCCTTTATTAGTAAATATCTTACCATGTATAAAACAACCACAAAGACCACACCTACATAAATTATCTTCAACATCACCCTTAAGAAATTCACATCCTTTACAAATGTTTAATCTTTTTAGTGCCAAGTCTTTTTGTTCTTTAGTTGGACTAATTTTTATTTTATACGCCTCAAGTATTTTTACGAAATCTATCTTCATAACAATAAATATCTGTTTAAAATTTTAATAGATAACTTTAGGTGTGGGTTTAGGTTTCCCACATGAACCACACGTTTCCCTTGTACCTGAATTAAGAGCACCACAACCACAGTTCCAAGCCATGTCCACCATACCACCTATCATCGTATTATTCTAAATGATTTAATGGTATCGCACAGGGTACAAACTATTGTATCTATTCTACCTCTTACACAGGAATCTTGTTCCCAAAGTTCTACATGATTTTTATCGGTGTTGCAGTTACACTTACCGACCTCAGTACAGTCAACGGAATTCCACTTTTTGAGTTTTGGATCTATTAACCATTCTTTTCTTAATAAACTTACCATACTTTTAATTTTATTATTAATATAAGGATATTTTTACAATATATCAACTAAATGAAAAAAGGGACCCAATTTACATTGAACCCCTTAATAGTTTTGAATAGAACCAAAAACAATATTACTTCTTGTTTATTGTTTTCTTTATGATGTCTTTTATCTCTTCTTCATTTAACCTCATATCTGCGGTATCCACATCCTGTCTTGTCATTTGAGCCCTTTTGGCTGCCAATTGGAATTGTTTCTTACCACTCATTTCTTTCTTGAAGTTATCTAAAATTTCTTTTAGTCCTTGAACTATGTTAACATCTGTTAGTGGGTGGTTGTCTCCTGTCTCTCCACCTACGATCTTACCGTCTTGTTGTTTTTCAACTTTACCATCAAAATTCTTTTCTTCACTTAATTCAACATCAACAAAAAGATTTATTGATACATCCTCATCCTTGAATATTTTTCTTGCTACTCTATCAGTAGGTAATTTCTTTGCATATTCAACGGTATAGACTAATTCCCATCTATATCCAGATGTCATCTCACCTTCACCCTGAGCAATACCTTTTATTTCTAAATCAGATGATACCATTACTGAAAAATCTTCTTCATTTGGAAAGTCACCTCTGTCTAATTTGAATACAGGTGTTTTACCGTATCCACCCCCTTGTTGAGTAAAACGTGTTTTAGACCAATTAGAATATCCTGAATTGTATTGTCTTCTTAAACTATTAGATTTTTTTGGGTTATAATCATCACTTTCAAAATACTCAGGTGTTCTACCCCTCATAACCGTTTTCTTTGTGGTTTTTTGGAACTCTTCCTGCGTTTTATATAAATTTATATTGTGTGATTGGAATGTAATCTCCTTATCATTTACTTCACTGTATTTATTTCTGTGTTTTGGATTAAGTATAACTATTTCGGGTAAACTTATTCTCTTTAGTGTGTTTACAAAATCTTCATCATCAACCAACTCATCTTTTAAGACAGAATTAAATGTTCTATTTATCTTCTCTCTAGTGTATGTTGTTCTACTTCCTGAGGCGTCTGGTACTTGATCTGCGTTATCAAAACTAACCTCATCTCCATCTTCACCAGGAATAGGTTTTACACCATCAATATCCCTACCTCTTGGTTTGTAGGCCGGACAGTTCTCCTCTTTTAGTTTAACTTTACCAAACTTCTCTTTTAGTTTACCAACCAAATCAGGATGTTTTTCTGTTAATTCATCCCACTCACAAGTAAATATAATCGGAGTAACCTCCCCATTATCGTATCGGTACCACCCAACATGTTCTATTGGTTTGCCCTCATTATCTGTTTCAAACATTGCCGTCCAAGGAGCAATCACTTCTTTCTGATCCACACCCGATACTGTTTGTTCACTCTTATTGTCATCAACAATAACATCACCAGCCTGTATTTGAGTTACCTTAACAGTACTCTTATTTTCCCCGTCAACTTTTATAACTGATTGAGATGTACTATATGTCATCTCCTCACCATTATCTAAAGTTAAAACAATTTTTTTAGATTTTTTTGTGGGTTTACCTGGCTCAACTTCTTTCTTTGGTAGTTGGTCTGGTCTTAATGGCATTTCATCTAACTCCTTAGATTCATCGAAACCTTTATACCCAGGTCGTCTTATGGTGGTTAGATTCTCACCAATGAGAGTTAAAATATCTTTTTTGTTTAATTCTTCCATTAGATTGTTTTTATATATAAATACTTTATTTATTGGTTTAAACCTTATAAACTAAAACTTTCCCCACATCCACAGGTTCTCGATGCATTTGGGTTGATCCATTCAAACCCTTTACCGTTTAATCCCCCTTGGAAATCTAACACTGTACCTGCTAAATAAAGTAATGAAGGTTTATTAATGACCACCTTGATTGCATCCACTTCAAATACACTATCTCCCTCATTTATTTTATCGTCGAAATCCATTTCATATTGTAAACCACTACAACCACCACCACTTACACCAACCCTAAGGTTGTGAGTGTCAGGAGTTATACCACCTTCCATCATTAAACCAACTATTTTTTCTATTGCTATTTCTGTTACGTCTACCATACTATAAAATATACGAAAAATAAAAACTTATATCAAATCATACTTCTCTTTAACCCACTTTACTTTGTCAAAGTTACCCATACGTTTGTTGAGTGTGTCTATTGCACTTTTAAAATCGGAAGGTGTCGGTGAGTTTGCCTTACCATAACACATGGTTTTCTTACCTTTTCTATATTGAACATCCACCCATCTTTTTCCCTTCCTTAAAGAGATAAATATTGATGCAATCCCATGTGCGAACTGATTACCCATACAATTTTTCATTATGTGTCCCTCAACTTTAAACTCCTCTTCTTTAGATAAGACTTTGGGTTGGTATACCACATCACCAACCTTGATAGGTTGTTCAACATATTTAACGAAATCTTCGGGGAAAAGATATCTAACCCTATATCCTTTCTGTAGGTATTTTCTTAAGGATTCCCATTCCTCAAATAGTGTATCCAATTCTGAATCTGTTGTTGCGGTAAACTTTAATTCAATTCCCCTTTTTTCGATCTTGTTTCTTAATTCAAATAAACGATACAAGGACATTATTAATGTCCCGTCTGATGTTAAATCTGTGTTTAATCTTAAACCTTCTTCTTCCCACCTTTTAATTAACTTAACCATGTTTCTCTTTTCGGTCTCATTTTTTAGTGGGTGAACTTTTCTATTGGGTGGTGACTTATAACAATGTAAATGCCAATCAATTTTATTCATGTAATCGATATAGTTATCACCGAATAACTTACTAAAATAATTAAGTGATTTAATTATTATCGGCATCCCCTCATCATTGTTATTTATTGAACCTATAAATTGTCTATTTTTTATTCCATACTGTTCTAAAACAGCGGGTACAAATTTACGATCATTGTTTTTTAGGTATTTTTGTTTTGGATAATCCTCTTGGATGTCGATGTATATTAGATCGTGACCTTTGATATTTTTTTTATCTAAATGAAAATCAACAATTAGATCGTACAGAGGATCTATCTCGACTTTGTGGTATCCTTTTTTTGATAGATATTCGTCTTTTATTCTTGGTTGAATTATTTCCCTTATTAAATTCCACGCTTCCTCTGTTTTTTTTCTGTACCTAACACCCCAATTAGAACCTTTCTTAGATCCTCCGAAGAACCCCACACTAGTAATGTCTTCTAATTGTGAGAACTTATTTCTATGATCTCTACCATTTGATGATTTGTTACCACCTAAGAACCCTTTGTTTGTGGTTTGAGTGAAGACACGAAAGTCAGAACTATTTAGGTCTATTGATAACCTGTGTTCTGTTTCGACACGTCTCTTTAATTCGAACTCATTCTGATTACTCTCATCGAACCTCATATATGTGAATAGATATGAAAGTTCAAGTATTAAAGTATCATCATAATGATATATGTCAATAGAACATTTCTCCTGACATTTACCTTTATCTGTTTTCTTGTTTTGTTTGTAATTGAATACCTTCTCCACACCAATAATTTAGGTGAAAAAAAAATAATTGTGTAGTGTTATTTTAGTAATTTATATAGGTATTTATAATAATATTTATAAAATTATGGCATCAAATAAAATTAAACCTTCCTCTAAAGAATACATGAGAGATTCTAAAGGTAAAATAATGAACAGTAAATGGTATTATAAGCACTATACTACTGACAATACTTCCACTGAAGAATTAAAAAAACTGTACGAATCTCCCTCATATAACAAAAAAAAGAATATAATTAAGAAAGAACTTATAAAAAGAGGGGTTCTATAACGAAAAATAGTTAACTATTATTTCACCCATATTGTGTGATGGTACTACGTAACTAAAACCGTGTGTTTCACATATACGGATAACCCCATCTCTCATGGGTTTACTATTACCGGTGATTATTGTTAGACTGAACGTCCCACTATTAGATCTGATTAATAACTCATCTTCGACAAGAATGAATGCTTCCGTTCGGTTTAGTCCATGTAAATCAATAACATTACTTCTCACCGATTATTCTTTTCTGATCTTTTATTGAGTACTCAAATATTAGGTTGTATATATCTTTAAGTAATTGTGGTGGCAGGCCATCATCATTACATTTAGTTTCAAGTCTTCCGTAAATTTCTTCTTTACGTTTCTCACACATATCCGTAATATGGTATTCTCTTTTTAACTTACCTATTAGGTTAGTATCCTTAAATCTTTTTTTGATAGAATCATACAATACATCATCAAAAACATCAATCTTTCTTCTTAATATGTCTAAACGAAAATTATAATTATTTTTTTGGTCCATACTTGTTTCTTACTTTTTCTGAGATAGGTACTGAATCCCCATTTTCGTCGACTCTAACAAACCTAATATTAGTTTGTAGTATAACTGTTTGACTACCTGAATATACGTTATGTGCTCTCGCCTCTAAGTAAAATGTGATTGAAGTGTTACCAACGTGAACAACATCACCATAAATTTTAATCAGTTGTCCCTCTTTAGCGGGTTTCTTGAATAGACATTTATCAATCATGACAGTAACCATTCTTGGTGTGTCACATATTTCCATAGCGTAGGCGGCACCTGCAGCATCTAACCATGCTAATAGTTTACCTCCAAATAGGTTTGCGTGAAATCCTAAATCAGATTTCTTTATTGGGTGTGTTGTTATTAATTGCATTAGTTACTAAGGGGTGCTTTAATTGTAGGGTGAGAATGATAGTGTAGTATTTCATAATCAAATTCACCGTTCAGTATATCTGAACTTTTTAATTTTAGTTTTGGTAAAAATTTGTGTGGTTCTCTTTTTAGTTGTTCTTCCGCTTGAAGTATATGGTTCTTATATAGATGTACATCACCTAAATTCCCTATTAACTCACCAGGTATCATACCAACTTCGTCAGCCAATAATAATAATAACATACCATAAGATGCAATATTGAATGGTAATCCTAAAAATGTATCCACACTTCTCTGACTCCACATTAGTGAGAGTGATCGTTTAGGTATCCCCATTGAATCTAAATGTTCATGAAAGTAATCCGAAGATTTAGATATCTTACCTTTATTCATATAATCTATTCTCTCGTCCAAACCTAACTCTCGAGTATATACTTGGAATCCATAATGACAAGGTGGTAGTACCATTTTATCTAATTCTCCAACATTCCAAGCACTCACCATAAGTCTACGAGAATCTGGATTTGTCTTTAACTCTTTGATTAAATTTGAAATTTGATCTACATAATATGGGTTAACTTCACTGTCATATCCAAACCAATTTCTCCATTGTTTTCCATAGATTGGTCCTAACTCACCCCATTGGTCTCTGAATTCTTTATCTTCCCCAAAGTCCTCCATAAACTCCTCCATGGTGAGAGGTTCAATAGTATCATCATCTTTAAAGTTATAATTATAAATGTTTAGGTAATTCTTGTATGCATCACCATTCCAAATCTTACAACCGTTATCTACCAAATATTTGATATTAGTATCTCCCTTTAAAAACCACTTTAATTCCGTCATGACAGATTTTATCGCCATTTTCTTAGTGGTTAGTAGTGGAAACCCGTCGCTCATATTATGACGTATTTGTCTACCGAATAAAGATAATGTTCCTGTACCTGTACGATCTTTTTTCTCAGTACCGTGATGTAAAACGTTTTCTAATATACCGAGATACTGTATGTCTAATTTATTCATAACTAATTATTTTATAAAATTATATGTTTTCCAACCCAACCTATAGTACAGAATAGATGCTCGTCTATTCCAATCATCGGTCACACCATACATGGATTTTATTCCTCTATTACTCTCCTCTTTAAAGAACAAATAACACATAGAGTATCCTGAATTGTTAGGTCTATCATCTTTATCTAAATTAACGAAACAACCACCCAAGTAAGTTTCATCATCTTCTAATTCTTGATCAACATCAATCCAATTATATGTAAAATTGGGGTTACCCCAATTCCACCCTATACACTTATCTTTATAATAAAATAAATAAGTGTACGATTTTGATTCAAACCTTTTAATAACTGTTTCTACCGTAGGGGCATCACCCCAATCAGGAATTTGTTTTATAATTAGATTAGAGACATTAGTAATATCATCAATATATGTTTTGTAATTATCTATATCAACGTATTGAAGGGAATAATATGGTGAAGGGTTATGTGATGTTAGATCCCCATCAACCATTCTGTACTGTACTATTTTATTTACGTCTACCATTAAAGGTTACTGTCCAATTATTTCTGATTTTGTGATTTGAATCTATTTGATTCTGATGTTTTACTATGTTTTGTTTTTCTACCTTTTACTCTTTTTCTCCACATCTTAAATGAAGAGTCTTTCATATGAGTTCTCATTATCTTACGAACCTCATTCTCTTTAATACCGAATTGGAATTCTATAGCTTCAAAGGGAGTCCTATCTTCCCACGCCATTTCTATAATCCTATCTAAGTCTTCTATCTTCACTTTAAATCTTTTCTAATATCATTTTTTACTACTCGTAAATATTTCGCTCGTTTCTTCGCATCTACAAATGGTACGGACCAAAATTGTTTTGTCTTCAACCAACGAGATATATTCCACCCAAATACAAATGTATAAACCCCCATTACTAACCTTAACTTAACTGAATTAAGATATAAAGTAACGACAGGTAACATCGGTGCTCCATGTGTAATGTATGTTCTAACTTTCTTATCACTAAGAAATGGTTTTGGATATGCGTACTTACCAAACAATGGTACAAACTTATATGCAAATCCTGGTGTAAGAACTTCATCGAAGAATGTCTCAGTTTTAGGGGTAAGTCTAAACCACCAAACGGGAGATACAAAATAGATGTGAGTTGACCATTCAACTAATTTTTTATATCCCTTAATTAATTCTGTTCTATCACGATGTAACTTATCATCATATAAATCTATAACCTCAAATTCTTCTTTATATCTAGTTAACTCTCTTACGATAGTTTTAAAGATACCGTTGTAACAAAATGATTTTTTATCTGGATGTCCTATTACTACTAAATGTTTTTTCATTTCCAAAATACTTGTATACATATTAATGCACAACACAAAAACAAACTAACCACTGTTTTAGTGTTAAGACCTTCATTAAAATGGTGGTTAACCAATATTGCGTATAGAACCATACCTATACCAAATCCTATAAATCTAGCCGGCCATAATAACCCACCTGTACCTGAAACGGCATACTTAGTTCCCCACACGTAGAATATTGATAGTAGAGACCCACTAACAATTATTAACCATTCATTTTTTTGAAACCATTTCCATATAAACTGACCATTCAACTGATAGAATGTTAGGAAATGTGCTACGGTGAAAAGTAAAACACCAATAAATAAATCATTGTACTTCATAATTAGTAAAAATATACGTAAATTAAATTAAATTATCAACTAGTTATAAGTATGAACGTAAAGATTAATGATCAGATTTTTAATGCCGAATATATGACCTCACCTGAGGAAATTAAACAAGGTATGATGGGACGTAAGTCCTTAGATGGTTGTATGGTTTTCAACATGGGTAAAGGTCATCATCGTTTTTGGATGAGAAGATGTTTAATACCTTTAGACATTATGTTTGTAAACAACAAAAGGATCAGTGGTATACATCATGATTGTCAACCATGTGACATCGATTGTGAACATAGATATTCGGGAATAGGTGATCACGTTATCGAATTTCCCTCAGGGACCTGTAAAGATAATTTTAAGGTGGGTGATAGAGTTAATCTTCACTTTGAACCAATGGGTTAAAGTCATAAGGAACCCTCGGTTTACGTTTTTCAAATACCCAAAAATATGAATGATATTTTCTAGCGTGGTGTTGTTTCTTCCACTTAGTTCCATTGAATGCATTAACCCTAACGTTAGATGTTAGTACAAACATATCTCTTGGGTAGAAACCTAAAGAATATGCCATATTCATAACCATAACATGACTAAAGTGTTGCTTACCTCCAGAAACAGTGTCTTGACATTTCATTACTACAAACCCATCTTTCTTAGTTAGTCTGTATAGTTCTTTTAGTGTATTGTAATAATTTTCTTTTAAATCATTATATGTTCCGTAACCCTCGAACCTTTTTGCAATGATGGAACTATTAGGTCCATTTTTCTTATAACCTTTACCACTACCAACAATAATAAATGGTGGGTCGTACATTATCGCACTCATTGATTCATTTTCAAATGGAAGGTTTTCGGAATCAGACTGAATTACATGTTCGTAATGTGGGATTAAATCTGTCTTATGTGTTGGGTCTGGTAATCCTTTCCAAAAGTTACCCTTAGAGTACGTACAATCTAAATCAAACTTCTCAATACCATATAGGTGCATAATATTAGTTATGGTTTCAAAATTAGAGTTATAGACACTCTTCACCATTTTAAAATCTTTTTGTACTTCTTCCATTCTATTTGAGTTTGATTATAATAAAATATACAGAAAATAAATGAGAAAAGAAACCCCCAACAGAAATAAAACAAAACTTTTGTTTATGTTAACTATTGATTATTCCTATAGAAATATTTATACTGTATAAAAGTATCGTTACTTTTTAATAAAACCGAATAATTATTATAAAACACTTTATATTATGGGATGTGGATGTAAAAAAAAGAAGACACAACAAACAACTAGTCAAACAACTAAAATAATTAAACAGGAACCTAATAGTCCTGTAATAGTTAAGGTGCAGGAGGCTAAGAAAAATTCATAACTCACAGGTGTGAGTTGTAAATCTAATTAATACCACAGCGTACGTGGTATTTTTTTGATATAAATTATATATATAGAAATATATACAAGTATGAGTAGTAAAGCAAAAACAAAGTTAACAACAGTTAACGTTATAGAAAACACTTACAAACAATTCAGAATCAAAACAATAGAGACTGATGGACTTAACTTCCAAAAATTAGTGAACCGTTCTTTAGATTTATATAATACTAATGAAGAATTTAGAAGTTTAATTGATAGTCATAATGTATTAGCCGTTAGCGGTTCAAGATTTTAATTGATTATGGGTAAAAAAAAGATTTTACTTTTATCTGATGACATGAGAATGACTTCAGGTGTGGCAACTATGTCAAAGGAAATGGTTATTGGTAGTGTAGATAAATTTGATTGGGTTCAGTTAGGGGCAGCCATAAAACATCCTGAGTTTGGTAAGATTGTAGATCTCAATACAGATGTACGAAATAAAACCGGCATAAAAGATGCGAGTGTAAAAATATATCCTTCAAACGGTTATGGTAATATTGAAAGATTACGAGAATTAATTTCAATTGAAAAACCTGATGCAATTTTACATTTCACCGATCCCCACTATTGGCAATGGTTATATGATAGTGAACACGAAATTAGACAACAGATACCTATTTTCTTTTACCATATATGGGATGACCTACCCGACCCTTATTACAATAGAGATTACTATGAATCTTGTGATTGGTTAGGTTGTATTTCAAAACAAACCTATGGAATTGTTAATAGAGTCGGTATGTCAAATAGGGAAATAACTCATAAACCATTGGAGAAGTGGCAAATTAGTTATGTACCCCACGGTATAAATCCTGAAACTTTCAAACCTGTAGAGGTTGATGATGAGATGAAGAAATTTATTCATGGTGACAAAGACTACGATTTTATATTATTCTTCAATAATAGAAACATTAAACGTAAACAACCATCTGATGTTATATATTCATACAAAACATTTTGTGATACACTTACTGAAGAAGAATCAAGTAAATGTTTACTTCTAATGCATACGAGGTCTATAGACAAAAACGGAACTGACTTAGTTGCGGTTGTTAATGAGTTATGTCCTAAGTATGATGTAAAATTTACTAACGATAAGTTTGATCAAGACAAGTTAAACAGAATTTATAATACAGTTGATTGTACTATTAATATTGCAAACAATGAAGGTTTTGGTTTAACCACCGCAGAATCAGTAATGTCTGGTACTCCAATCATAGTAAATGTCACTGGTGGATTACAGGATCAGTGTGGATTTAAATTAGATGGTAAATTAATAACCGCCGATGACTACATAGAGATAGGTACACTTCATGATCCTAAAAAGTGGGAAGATAAAGTTACTTATGGTGAGTGGGTAAATCCTGTATGGCCAGCATCAACAACATTAAATGGGTCAGTAAATACCCCCTATATTTTTGATGATCGTATTAATCATTATGATGTTGTTTCATCTATTAAAGAAATGTACGATTTGGGTAGAGAGGAAAGAAAAAGAAGGGGTCTTAAAGGAAGAAAATATATGGTAAAGAACTTCTCAACTAAAACTATGTGTAATTCATTAGTTAAAGGTATGGAGAGGTCATTATCTAAATTTACCCCTAAGAATAAATTTGAATTATTTAAAATAACATAACTATGAACACGAAATTAATCGATATGCTAAGAACTAACGCCTTGGCAGAAAAATCAAAAGCGTTATTAACTTTAGATCTTTTAGGAAACAAAGGGTCGGGTATCGGGGATCACTCAACAGGTGACTTCTATAAAAATGCAGAAGAGGCATTATCAATGTTGGTTGACGCTGATGATAAATTATCGTCCTTGGAGAAATATTTCCCTAGAGAGTTTATAAATAAACAAACCGAAGATTAAGTCAATATGATTAAACAGAAACTATTATTTAGGGGACCAATTAAAACTTTAAGTGGTTATGGTTCTCACTCAAGAGATTTGTTAAAGTCCTTATATGATATGGACACATTTGACATATATATTGACAGTTGTAATTGGGGTAAAACCCCTATGACTGCCTTAGAACCCGAGGTGAATTTATTTCATTCTTGGATCGAAGAGAATATTGTAAGTAGTTTAGATTTTGTACCTGACGTGTATGTTCAAGTGACAGTACCTAACGAATTTCAAAGAAAGGGTAAGTATAATATTGGTGTGACTGCAGGAATAGAAACTACTGCGGCTCCTAAGGAATGGTTAGACGGAATAAATAGAATGGATAAAGTTATAACCACTTCCACCTTCTCAAGAGATGTGTTATTACAAACTGTGTATAATGAAACGGATAAAGTAACGGGTAAGTTAATTTCTCAACATAAAATAAATGTAGATTTAGAAGTTCTTCATGAAGGTGTAGATACTTCAATATATTATGAGAAAGAATCTAACTTAGAATTGGATTTGGAAGATGATTTTAATTACTTATTTGTTGGTCATTGGTTGAAGGGAGATATTGGTCAGGATAGGAAAGACGTGGGTATGTTGATTAAATGTTTCTGTGATTCATTTAATGATGTGGATGATTCCCCTGGACTTATTTTAAAGACATCTAGTGCTAACTTCTCAATTAAACAAAGGGAAGTGATGAGAAAGAAGATACAGAGGATTACATCGTCTTATAGTAACCCACCTAACATTTATTTGTTATTTGGGCAACTTACCGATGATGAGATGAATGACCTATATAATCACCCTAAAGTAAAGTCAATGGTAACACTGACAAAAGGTGAAGGGTTTGGTAGACCCCTATTAGAATTTTCTATGACGGGTAAACCAATAATTGCATCAAATTGGTCAGGACATAAAGATTTCTTACCAATGGATAAGGCGATAATGTTAGGTGGTAAATTAACCAACGTACATGAAAGTGCATCTGATGATTTCATTCTTAAAGAATCTAAATGGTTCACATGTAATTACGGTGAAGTTGTTGAGGTATTTAAAATAGTGAAAGAGAAGTATGAGGATTTCTTAGTAAAGTCTCATTCACTTAAAGAGGACAATGAAAAGAACTTCTCTTTAGAATCAACAACAATTAAATTTAAAGACATTTTAAAATCAATAATAATAAATTCAGTTAAACCAACAAAGACTAAATTGGTTTTACCTGAGTTAAAAAAAATAGAAGAATAGTATGAAAATATTAGTAACAGGTGGGAATGGATTTATTGGTTCTAACCTAATTGGTAGATTATTGAGTGAGGGACATGAAGTATCTTCAATTGATGATTTATCCACGGGATTAAAGGAATACGAAATAGATGGGTGTGATTACCATTACAATGACATTGAACAAATCAATTCGATAGGTGGTAATTTTGACATATGTTATCATTTAGCCGCGTTGTCAAGAATACAACCCTCGTTTGATGATCCTACTGAAACATTTAGAGTTAATGCTGGTGGTTGTCAGTATGTTGCTGATTGGGCTAAGGAAAACAATATTAAAGTGGTTTATGCGGGTTCCTCCTCAAGATGGTGCAACCCTCAAACATCTCCGTACGCAACTTATAAGAGAACAGGTGAAGATATATTCAAAATGTACAGAACCGCTTATGGTTGTGACTTCGAGATCTGTAGATTTTATAACGTGTATGGTCCTAACGAATTGGTGGATGGTACATGGGCTGCAGTGATAGGTATATGGAGACACCAAGTATCAAAAGGGGAACCTATTACGATAGTTGGTGATGGGGAACAAAGAAGAGATTTCACTCATGTCATTGACATCGTTGACGCACTTTATAAAGTGGGTACAGGGGATGAAAAACATGAGGATGCATGGGAATTGGGGACAGGTATGAACTACTCGATAAATCAGGTTTACAATATGTTTACTGAAAGGTTTGGTGATCATCCAAAAATTAACATACCTGATCAACCAGGTAACTATAGATCCACTAAAAGAGAGAATGACGATACTTTAAATAAATTAGGTTGGTCACCTAAAGATAGATTGGAAGACTATATAAAAACCTTATAAATGAAAATTACTTACGCAATTACTGTCTGTAATGAATTTGAGGAAATAAAACGTTTAGTCGGATTTCTACTTAGGAATAAAAGACCAAGTGACAACATAGTGGTTTTATATGACCAAAAAAATGGTTCTGATGAAATCGCCGAGTGGTTGATTAAACACAATAAATTACCCAACTTCCAAATGTGGAGGGGTTATTTTGATGGTCATTTTGGTGAGTGGAAGAATAAATTATTAGACTATTGTGAGGGTGATTACATTTTTCAAATTGATGCGGACGAAATGCCTCATTTAAATTTAATTAATTACCTACCAACAATAATTGATGCGAACCCTAAGAACGAAGTATTTTTAGTTTCAAGAGTGAATACTGTCGAAGGTTTAACTGACGAACACATTAAGAAATGGAAATGGAATGTCAACTCAAAAGGGTGGGTTAATTTTCCTGACTCTCAAGCAAGGATATGGAAAAGAGAGAGTAGAATAAGATGGTACGGTAAAGTACATGAGAGGTTAGTAAATTATAATACATACACTAACTTACCTGAAGATGAATCATTTTCTTTAATACATCATAAGGATATTGATCGACAAGAGAAACAAAATAACTATTATGGTGAACTACAAAGGTGATTTAATAGTAAGTAGATATAGAGAAGACACAACTTGGTTATCGGAGTTTTCTGATTATAGAATTTTCTTATATAATAAAGGGGAACCTATCGAAGGTTCAATTAATTTACCTAACGTTGGTCGAGAAGGTAACACGTATCTAACCCACATAATAAAAAATTATGATAATTTAGGTGAGTGGGTATTCTTTACTCAAGGACACCCATTTGATCACGTTAGAAATTACAAAGAGGTCTTAAAAGAATTTCCAAATACCACCAAATCAATAGTTTTTGAAAAACCTAATCAATTACTATTTTTTAGTGATGGTCCCTTTAAAAGAGTTTTACATTCGAGACCAAACGGGACACCCCATCACGGAGGTATGGATATAAATGGTGTTTGGGTAGAACTATTTGAAGATCCACCTCTTGAACTATATCCATTTACCGCCGGTGCAATATTTGCGGTTAGTAGAGATACTATTAGAATGAGAAGTGTGGAGTTTTATAAAAGGGCTAATGAATTATGTGTCAATAAAGTATTAGGTCCGTGGATCTTCGAACGACTATTCATTTCAATATTCGATAACACCAATAAATAATGGATATCTCTTTAGTACTTGCTGTTTTTAATAACTTAGACTATACCAAGAATACATATCAAAGGGTAAGAGATATATACCCTGACGCTCCTATGGTTATTAGTAGTGGTGGCTCTACAGATGGTACGTTAGATTGGTTACAGTCTTTGGATGACGATAACCTTTCCTATATACATGATGACGATCAATTAACTTTCTCAGACAATTATAATTCGGCCATCAAGTTAGTTGATACCGATAAGTTGGTTTTGATTCATAATGATATGGTGATCGGTAAGAATTTTTTAGAGAATCTATCGGAACTGATTGATGAAAAGTCTCTTATCACGTATACCACTATTGAACCCCCAATTTTTAAAGGACATAAAAGACCTGGTAAAGTTATATTAGAATTGGGTAGAGGATTCAACGATTTTAATTATCACTTATTTGACCAATACGTTGACAAAGTTAAGGAAAGAAAGGACTTAGTTAATGGGGGTACATTTTTTATGTCGGGTTATAAGAAAACGTTTATTGATGTTGGTTTATTTGATGGTTTTACTTTTGATCCTTTTTTCTGTGAAGATGATGATTTCATTATTAGAGCCAAATTAAAAGGTTACTCACTTAAAACAACAGAGTGTGCTGTAGTATATCATTTTGTTTCTAAAACAAGTAGAGTGTTGAGGTCCGAAGAAAGTAAATTAAGTGAACACAGAAACATACGTAACTTTATACGTAAATGGGGTATCACAATACCGACATTCAACGAACTGTATTATTGGGAAGATGAAATTTTTAATTATCCGACGTTTAATATGGGTATTGAATTAAGGAGTGACAAACACTTATATAGGTTGGAACCTTATTTTGATAAACTATATTTAGGTGGTACTACACCCACCGAATATATTGCAAATGAACAACCTAATACTAATTACGATTTAAGATCTAAATTTTTATTATGTGATGTTGTAGACGTGATGATTATTGAGACCGAATTAATGAACGAGGAAGATCTTCATATAATAAACAAAATCCGATTATCAATTCCACACTACGATGTAGGAGAATATCAAATCGGAAATTTGAAAATCATAATTAAAAAGAAGGTTTAAACTACCCCACTAAATTAAATAAGATATTGTATTGGTCTTTTGTTTTACCTGCATCTTTAAGGTCGTCCTTAGTGATTACTGGGTGATCCAACTCTATCTCTTTAGATAATAATTTATTGTACTCATTCAAGAATTCTACGTACTTCGGATTTTTAACCGTTTCAGTTTTCTTCCCTTTCTTTTTTTCGATTGTTGGTGTTATTTGTACACCACCTTCTTCTGTTTTCTCACCAAACTTTTCAATTAGTTCGTTTCTTAGTTCATCAACTTTACCTCTTTCATCTTTTAATTTCTCAGAGAGTTCTCTAAGTTCATACTTCAATAAGATTGATAGTGGTTGTGCTGCAAAACCTTCATAGATTACTTCACCGTTTTGAGGATTAGTATACCCATTTATTTCTGCGTCCAATTGTAGGATTTGATCGATTGTTAACTTTGTTGACATAATGTTATTTTTTAGAAATATAGTTTATTTAATTGTAAAAGTCAAGTCTAAAGAACTATAGACTATCATAATTATTACCCATAATGAAATGGATAGGATATATTTTTTAATTGGGGTACCGAAATACTGCTGTCCAATGTAGATACATTTGTGTGTTGGGGATAAAAGGTAACCTGAATAACACATGGTAAATAAGAATAGAAAATATTGTATTCCCATAATAGAGGTAACTAATGAGACTATCCCTGCGTACTTACCTGATGACCCTAATAGGAATGATCCGATAAAACATAACGTACCAACTAAAAGTATATTATGGTCGGATGTAAACCCTTCTAAATTAGTCTTTATTTCATTACCATATAATGAAATAAGATTAGAGACAATAATCACAATACCCACACTTAAAACTAATCTCCATTTAACATGTTTTAGTAATTTACCCCATGAGTTGGAGTAACTTACTAAGTAAAGGGTGAATCCACAAAATAAAGGTAAATAACGATCCGTTAGACCCGCTAATACTAATGTTAATATGAAGGGTAGGAATATTGAATATATGTTCTTATAATTGACCTGATGATGTTTTGGTATTTCAATGTTTCCGTCTTGGAATTTGTAAATGTATACACCTATTACAAGTATAGATATTATAAGTAACGGATACACCATACCCATTAATTCACCATACGTAACACCTAAAATGGCCATAGGTATTATGACTGTTTTTTCTAATGGTGACCATATGTAATAATGGTGTGTTGATAGGTAGTCAATAATACCGTAATTTTCTCTTCCTTGTTTGTCTTTGGGTGCGATGGTATCAAGTATTCCCGCAGAAACCGCAACCCTACCGGGTATAGGTAACACCCCACCAAATAAAGATATTAGAAATAAAACTAACTTCTTAGATTTAACCGTTTTAAGTATTAAACTAAATACATCTACCAAATACCCTTTCTCTTTTAAAATACCTGTTATAACCATTATAAATGAAAGGTATATAAGGAAATGTTGGTTATTTAATATTACATCTATCATAAATTCATTTTTAAATTGAACAACACAGACCTCTTAGGTAAGTCTGTTGATGATCCGGTTATTCTACTTTCATTATTTAGAATATTATAAACGGATACTCCCAAATTAATAGGATTATTTTTATGTTTAAATAACGTATGGTCATAACCTACAGAGATTATGTTCACTCCCTTGTTGTGGGCATACTGTCTAACATCATTCAAATCGTTTTCAGATAGTTCATCGTCTTTAATTTGAAATGACCAATCTACCCACAAATTATCCTTACTTATTTTAACGTAAGTTCTAAATGGAGAAACTTTGTTGATTGGTTCATCTGTCGATGTTTTACCATAAACATATTCTAACCTAGACTTAAGACTAATACCCTTATTAAGTAGGTTATCTTTATTAAACCCCACATTTGATGACCATACTTTTATTTTACCTTGATTTACTGTTTGGATGGTATCTGAATTAATGAATATGGTACTTATTGCATCATTCAATAATCTATAATTAAAGTCCACATAGAAACCCCTATTCTTATATCCAACCCTATACGAGTCTGAGTTTTCCTGTTTAAGATCAGGATTAGGTAGTTGCTCGGCCTTACCCGTTGTAATAGATTGTTTTACCATAAGGTAGCTAGGTGCGTTTAAAGACCTTACATAACTTCCAAAGAAACCCTTCTTACCTATAATCAAGGAACTTTCGAATCCACTGAATGGTTCAATATCTGTAATCTTTACTGTCTTGTATCCACCACTTACAAACACATTAAACCCTTTAAGTTTTATATCCCACCTAAGTCCTTGTTTGAATGTTTTGTAAAGGTCATTAGGGACATAATCAACACCTTCAGTTTGGTAATCAATATGTTCAATTACATTAGATGTATATAGTTCAAGATTATCACTAACCATATATTCACCATTTATAGTGAACGAATTTAATCTACTTTTTATTCTTGTTGTTTTGTTGAGTATATTTTCTGAGAAGTTTTGATATGCAAAGTTTACTTTTAGATCCTTATAATCGTACTTATGATTAAGTAAAATATATCTCTGTAATTCCCACGTATAGATTTTAGGATCTTGGAAACCATTTATTCTTTCACCACCATTCCATTTATCGGTTCTCTCTAAATCGTTGGATTGGGTGAAGAGAAAAGTAGTTTTATTTTTATTAGACCATTGATACTCAGTGATTAATGAATTCTGATTATAAGAACTGTGTGGTATCTCACCACCCACAGACCTTACATTATCGTTTATAATACTATTAACCGCAATACCAAACTTACCTTCTTTGTAAGAAATATAATTAGTTGTTCCATTTACACCACCATCATAAGATAGTTTTATTGATGATGAGTCGATACCTAACTCTCTATTAATTGTACCACCTATATTACCTCCATCACTAATCCTTATTCTCTTAGTGAAATTCATAGGTACCCACCCAAAGTATTGATTAGGCCCTGTTCTGAATAATGCACTATTAAACCTTATATCGTTTATGACTTGATCGACTTGGTTACCTGTGAATCCACCTAAGAAAGGACTTAGTTGACCCGGACTTGTCTGTTGTAATTGTATTGACCTTTCATATATCTTAGGTTCGATATATACTTGTCTAACTTGGTAGTTAGTTCCTGCAACCACGACAACCTCATCTAAAGTCTTTACTTTTAGTGTATCTACTTTGGTTTGAGAGTATCCTACATTACAAAATAGTAGTGTGATTACTATGTAAAAAATAAACTTTCTCATAGATTTTAATTTAGATAAAATATAAATAAAAGTCAACTATTTTTCTATAAGAAATATACCAATTCCGTTCCAAAAATCTTCCATATCTTCACCCTTTGTAAAGATTTCTTTTTGATGTGATACAAACAATTTTTCCTCGTCTATGATTCTATAAAGTGCACCACTATCCCAATTCCAATCGTCCATTATCAGTATTGTCTTGTCTGAGAATTGAGGGATTAATTTTTTAAGTGTAACATACTGATCGTGAAACTTAGTGTCCCCATCATAAAAAACAATATCTAATTTAGGTAGTTGGGAATAATCAAAGGTTGTATAATCTGTTTTGTATATATCCAACCTATCGGGATCCCCAAACCGCTTAACATTATCTATGAAGTTTTCCTGTGGTGTTACATCTAACCCTTGTTTTAAGTACGATGCCAATTTTTGACTAACACCCATCGGCATTAAGTTAGGTGATGCGAAGTTATCAATACCTATAGCGTGTAGTTTATCATTATTATAAATGGCGGAACAGAACGTTGCACCTCTAAATACACCAACCTCTAAATACGTCCCCTCTATTGAACATATGTTGTTGAGTAACGATCTTACTTTGTTACTTGTAATTCCGTGAATATTCAATACATCTTGGTTAAGTTTAGATACTTCTCTTTCACCCCACCTAATTGAGTCGTCTATGTGTTTAATTAGATCCATTAAGTTTTCTTTTTTTGTGTTCCGACACTATATCACAGTAGTTACAATCCCAACACTGAAATTTACATTTCTTAATTTTCTTTCTCCACCCTCTCAACTCTTCGTATGGTACACCATCTAAATATGTTTTAGAGGATGACGACAATACCTCTTTACCTTTGGAATATGACTCAATAATTTCCATGGTTTCATTAAGTCTATCAAAACTATCTCTACCATGCATTTTAAATACATCTACATGGTTCAAATACTCGTTGAACTCCTCTTTGAATGGAGGAATTGTTGCGGTTTTAAAAAAGAATGCATCAACCTCGTCTTCCCATTTGTGTTCACAAGTTACTTTAGATATTTCATGGTGAAAGTATGGTAATTCGTTTGGTTTTCTTAAGTTATTGTATGAGTAGTGTTCATCCATAACGGGACACCTACCTAAACAACCTTCATTAGTTAGTAATGCAATTTCAATATACCTGCCGTATTTCTGTTGAAACATCAGTTGTGCCCTTCTAATATTTTTCAATTCTTCCACATCCCTCATTAGTATTCTGTCCACATTAATATAATCAAAACCTTGTTCAGCGGAATACCAAAAATCTTGTGCGGTATTAACCTTCCTAAGTATAGTATTTTTAATATGCATCTCAGGAAAATGATCCTTTAGACCCATAGCAACCCAATGACCATGAGGAATTGTCATAGACCTTAACCCTTTCTCATAAAGAGGTTTTAAATTATCAATAAAGAGTTTATAGTTTTCATGTTTTGGTGATACGTTGAAGTTATTAAAGGTCGCACTTACTTTTATTCCCAACGATTCTTGTATCATCATTGCGTTTTCAAAAACAGAGTTTCTATCATTATCATCTATGATTGACCCCATTGCGTCTTGAGTAAATGGGGGTATCCTACACGTGAAATATATGTCATAAATCCAATCCTTATGTTCCTTTAAAAAAGGATAGAACACATGTGTGAACGCTTGTTCACTTAACATTGGATTTAACGGTATTGAAAAAATCTTACTCATTCTCTAAACATCCCCCACATATTCCATTACATTCTGTCTTGTAAAAAACACAATCTAAACAGTCTTGTGGTATTTTATAATTTTTATGATTATCTCTATAAAGGTCATCGAACTCATCTCTTAGAGTTAATATATTATTTTCTCCTGAAATTTTCAATACATTATCTATCTTAACTTTATCTTGTAAAGGATAACAATGAATAGATGAACCATCAGGAAAAATATCTAATGGCATAAACCCACATATCTTATCGTACCCTTTTACTTTAAAAGTAGCGAAGTCGAATGAGTTTTGTATAATTGATTCTTTTGTTTTACCCTCCCATAAACATGGTGGTACTTGACAATCAGATGTAACCCTTATATTGTTGTACATCCCAAATTTAAGTATCTTGGTAACCTCCTTACCCATCTCCTTATTATTAATTAGATAGGTACCTGTTAGATCTAAACCTAACCTTATTGCATTTAGTTTACCATCTAATGCATGGTACAACCATTTTATGTAATCATACATTTTTCTTTCTTTCCAATCTGACGATAGTGTTAGTGCAATGAATAATCTTGGATTTTCTTCAAAACCCCACGTATTGGCATACGCCGTGTAGAGTGATAGATAATTCTTTTTAAATAGATTTAATCTATTCTTTTCATCTAACTCCGCACCATTAGGTAGGACCCATTGAATATGTCTTATATTAGTGGTTATGTAATCTAATGTTCTCTTACCAAATAATAAGTTGCTTACAAGATTAACTTTATAACCTCTAGAGATTATATAATCCATTAGTCCAATAAAGTTTGAATGTTGTGTCGGTTCACCACCTAAAATGGTAACCTCTTCTCTAGAACCTTTTACGTCAAAGTGGTCAAGTAGTTCACCAACCTTTTCTATTGACATTTCACCAAGAGTGTGTTTTAGTCTTGCATCTTCTTTTGTAAAACAGAACGAACAACCTTTAGCACATGTACCATTTATTGCTAAATTCATTTAGTTATTTTTAGAAATCTATCTTCAGTGTCAGTGGGGTTGTCTCAATTTCCTCATCAATCTTTTGTTGTCTACTCATACCTACACCAAATTTCTCATGTCTTACTCTGTGACAATCTGCTATGGTGTTACAATTTTTAACTTTTGTTTCTAAAAGTTGTTGTTCAAGAAGTAGTGTTGCTAATTTTGTGTTATATGTCGTAACATTAGATATAATCTTATCCACCAATACCTGTTTGTCGATACCCCTACCACTTGAAAGTATGTCTATCACAGGTGTCGAGTAGTTACTGTTCTCTTGATATGCGAACGCCTCTCTCTTCTGTTCCTCCCACGTATCTTTCTCTAAATCAGACGCATCAACCATAAGATCTTTATACCTCGTAAAGAATCTATCTGAAATAACCTTTAGAAGAACCGCCTTATTAAAATCAACACCCAATTGTTTGTCCTCATCTGTAAGTGTGTATTTAACTTTTTCTTCTTCAGTTTCTGAAGACTCAGCTAAAACAGGTACCTCATCCATCATTGATGAATTTGTTCTTATACTTACATAACTTTTATATATGTCCGCAAAAATAAAACCTTTTCCAACTTCCTCAGTTATGACAGACGCATTAAACTTATCCAAATCTAATCTCATGTCATCATATATATCTTCAATACGACCGTAGTAATAATTCATGTAGGATCCAACAACTCTGATGTATCCAGGTATTTCACCAGTTATTTTAAAAATAATATGTCTCATTATAAAAGTTTTTCAGTATCAGGTTTATCTGCCTTACCCAACTTAAGTTGATTTCTCAACGATTCTTCGATTGAGAAACTATTTGTGGTCGCGTTAGACATTAGTTGATTAATGTTCTTATCTATAAATACTGTGTAAGAGGAAGCAAGTGATAAAACTTGTTTCTGTTGTTCGGCCGACATCATTAAAATAGAGTCTAAATTACCTGTACCCACTCTACCATACGATATCATATCTAACATGGCTTGTTTTGCCATTCTGACTGTCCAATACTCATGTTCAAATTTATCTTCTAAATCTTTATTACCAATGACATCTATTAAGTTAGATCCGTCAGGTAGTTTGGCGTCATCGGTATCTAAGAAATCTTTTATTAGATCAACAAACCCTTGTCTCTCGATATATGCGTCCTTTAGGTTTCTTTTAAACTTTCTAAGATCAATCCTCATATCGGCAATATTAAGATCAACCAATTGTTTTCTTTTCGGATCAGTAAGAAATTCTTTACTCTCCTCTTGTATCTGTATTTCTAAATCTTGTTTTTGTACAGTGTACTCTAAATGTTCCACCGCATCTTCACGACCTCTAAGTTCTAGTAACCACTGTTTTAGTTTTGCATATGGGGTTATTTGTGCTCCCCCAACAAAAGTTTCTGCCTTATATCTTGGTAGTGCGAACGACACCTGTTCCGCAATTTCTATTAGTTTAGTGTCGACACCATTTCTTTCGTATTTAAAGTCTTGCATATAATCAAATTTTTACTATAATATAAGTATAAAAAAGTATTAAATAAAGTGTAAAATGGTATTATTCTCTCCAAGCACAATGTCCTGAAGACGTTCCCGCATTTACTGCCGGTGGAAGACCCGCTGGATTTAAAACACCTGTGTCTGTCTGATAATACATCTTCCAACTATCGTTATTTTGAAGACTACTACCATAACAACCTAACATGTATTGCCAATCCTGTCCCATTGCGAAATTCTCTTCACCACAATTAGATCTTAACTTAGAAATATTACCAATATTGGTATCTGTAGATGTATCCCATCTTCTCAAATTGTAACCACCTTGGTAAGATCCCTCATTACCGGCATAACCCTTACCAACTTTAGATGCAATACCTTTTTGTTGTCCGTGTGCTGACCATGAACTTGATGAACTTGATATAGTCTCCGTAGAGAATTCCATTTTTATACTACTTGTACTCCATCCATATCCATGGGTTTCATTACAAAAAGAACTCGCACCACCACTACTACTTATCGAGGTTACCCCGTAGTTTGTTATTGTCGTTTCATTACTTAAATTAAATTTATCTACCTCAGTTCTGTTACCCGCAAAAATCCAAGCAAACTCATGTTCTTTCCACATGGTTCCACAATCGGACCTACTATATTGTAAGTCGTGGTTAGATTGGTGTGCGTAATTAGTATCGGTCATCATGTTAACCGCCGAAGTTGTGTTACTATGTAGGGTTGTTGGTCCTTTGTGTGCACTATCGGTGTTTACGGACCACATATAAAATATAGATTTACTACACGCACCTGAAGTATAGTTTGCAGGGTAATCTAATAACTCACCAATGTGAGTTGTCTGATCGGTTGCGTTGGTTGCCTTGTGTACATTCTTCCAAGGTGAACTTGATTTGTAACCACCAGCCATATACGAATAATTAATTATTTGTCTGTACTTAAAGTTAGTTCCTTCATTCTGTTGTGCCGATATTCGTTCCCAACCATTTTCTATATTTGAAACACCAGTATAAACCATAAGGTAATTTGTGTGTTCGGATGATTCTTCTAAGAATAGAGAACCAGATAATGGGTTCGACGGTCTCTGTGACTTAACACCTTTTGGTGGTCTTGCAGTGACTCTGTCCACTTTAAGTGAACCACTAACGGACATATTTTCGTATATCATATTCTTTTTATTTTATTCTCTCCAACCACAATGTCCAGAGGAAGTCCCCGGGTTTACCGCGGGATTTAAACCTGTAACACTTGTAGTTCCTGTGTCTGTTGCGTACGTGAATTTCCACGAATTATTATTTTGTAAACCATTATAATTACCTAACATATACTGCCAATCCTGACCCATAGTAAAGTTTTCTTCACCACAATTTCCGTCAGGTTTCACGACGTTACCAATATTTGTGTCTGTTTGATTACTCCATCTTCTCAAGTTGTAACCTCCACTATATGAACCTTCATTACCAGCATAACCTTTACCAACTTTAGAACTAATCCCTTTCTGTTGTGAGTGATTACCCCAACGATCCGAGGTTGCAAATGTTTCAGTTGCGAAGTTTAGTTTAACACCAGCACTTGAAGTCCAACCATAACCATGAAGTTCATCTGAAAATGCGGAACCACCGTCACTACCGTTTATTGTTGTTAATGTATATGCGGTATGTAAAGATTCCGTGGTTAAGTTAAATAACTCCACGGTTGCTGAACCACCACTAAAAAGGTATGCCATATCAGTTTCTTTATGCATAGTACCTAAATCACTTCTTGATATAGTTGTATCCATCGCCGCAGTATGTGCATAGTTGGTGTCAGTTATCATATTTACCGCTGATGTGGTTGTACCATGTACATTACCCGCACTCTTCCATGCACCATCATTATTAACAGACCATACGTAGAAAATAGTTCTACTACATGCTCCTGAGGTATATGATGCAGGATAATCCAATAACTCACCTAAGTGAGTTGTCTGATCTGTTGAATTAACCGTTTTGTGTACGTTCTTCCAAGGTGAACTTGATTTGTAACCACCGGCTAGATATGAATAATTTATTATCTGATTGTACTTGAAACTCGTTTTACCAAAATTACTTTGATTTGAAATTCTTTCCCATCCACCATCGTTTCCGTTACCTGTATAAACCATCAAGAAACTATTATCAAAACTACCTGAGGTTGTCATTTCCAAATATAGGGACCCGTTTTCTGGTGAAGATGGTCTACTCGCCTTCAAACCTGAAGGAGGTCTTGTAGGTCCTTGTCCTCTTAATGATCCACTAATTTCTAAATTTTCAAATATCATATCTATAAATAGTTAATTTCTCCAACCACAATGTCCTGATGATGCACCTGCGTTAACACCTGGTGCTAACCCTGCAGGATTTACCGTACCCGTATCTGTCGTATATGAGAATTTCCAACTTGTATTTGTTTGACCTGTACCATCGTATGTTGCTAACATGTATTGATGGTCTTGTCCTAATGTGAAATTCTCTTCTCCACAATTTGCATGTGGTTTAGGAACATTACCAATATTAGTTTCAGTGAAAACGTCCCACCTTCTTAAATTGTAACCTCCATTATATGTACCTTCATTTCCACAATAACCTTTACCAACTTTAGAACTTATCCCTTTCTGTTGCCCACTAGATGCCCATGAGGATGCCCTTGTCTCGAACACATCAGTAGCAAAGTGACATTTGTTTCCACTTTGAGAACCATACCCATAACCATAGTTTTCATCAGAAAACCCTGAAGAACCTAATGTACTCGTAATGGATAATGTTGTTGTAACATAAGGTGACCCACCTGGATAATAAGTGGTATACATTGTTTCATTTGTTAAATTGAATTTCTCAACTGTTGCTACAGATCCACCAAAAACATACGCAAACTCCGTTTCTTTAAATAGGGTACCACAATCATCTCTCGCATTTAATAAATCCCATTTAGATTGGTGGGTGTATGTTGTTTCATTCACCATATCAATACCTGATGTATGTGTTGAGTGTATGTTAGTTGCACCTTTATGAGCACCATCCGTATTTGTTGACCAAAGAAATAATTTAGTTTTACTACACGCCCCTGAGGTATAATTTGCGGGATAATCTAATAACTCACCTAAGTGAGATGTTTGGTCAGTTGCGTTAATTGTTTTATGTACGTTCTTCCAAGGTGAACCTGACTTATATCCACCTGCCAAATATGAATAGTTTATTATTTGTCTGTATTTGAATCCTGTTCTGTCAGTATCTTGTGAACCCACGGGTTCCCAACCATCATCATAATTAGATGAACCAGTGTATGTAACAACGAAACTACCACTTGTAGATTCTTCTAAGTACATAGAACCTGTCTCAGGTGAAGTGGGTCTTTCCCCTCTACTACCCCTTGGTATGATAAATTGTCCACTCACGTCAAGTGAACCACTAACTATTACGTTTTCTCTAATCATTTAACTCTTTTTTATCCTGTTACGACTACTCTTCCTGATCTACTTGTTTCAAATTTAACCACAACCACCCCATTTAAAGAATTTATTGCCGAAGGGAAAAATAAATCACCATTACTATCATATACCTGTACAATCACGTTGTCGGTTCCTAAACCATGGGTAAAAGTAACGGTACCCACATTAGTGAATGTGGAAACATTAACCGCCGGTATCTTTTTCCAAGATTGCCAAGTATTATTATTTTTACCTCTAACCGCAATTCGTCCACTTCTATAGTCACCCGCAATTTGATGTTGCCATGATGAACTATACACTTGTGAGTAAAGAGCTCCGTCAGTTGCGTTACCTGAGAAGTTTGTCACACCACCTGTGTAGTATGTGATACCCGCACTATTTAAGGAGTCCGCATTAATCGCTGCAGTTGAATTTGTGTTTCTAAATGCAATACCATCAATATTATCTGCCGATCCTGCCGTTGTTGCATAATTTACAGATTGTGAACCAATATTACCTGTAGTAATTAAACCTAATTGACTAATGAAGTCGGCCTTACTATAATATCTAATATAACCATCTCCCGACGCGTAAATTCTACTTATGGTATCTGAAGCACCGTTCGCTCCCGATGTTGTATTAATCCAACCAGCTTGGATATAACCGTTTGCATCTGTACGTACTACTTTATTTGCCTCATTGTTACGTCCCGTATGAAGGTCTAAACCATCAAGTAAATCAGAATCTGCCGCCTTGTCTCCTATTCCTAAATACCTACCGTCTAAATCAACTGTCTGAACGGCCGCTCCGTCGACACTCGCCGTAAGAACACCAGTACCAGTATCGAAACTTAATCCATCAAGAAAGTAATTATCATTTCCACTATCGGTGACTGTTTCTGTAGCCGTAGTTATACCCGTAACGTGTCCGTTACCATCTACTAAAATGTCTTGAACATACGTTCTACCACTATTGTTAGAAGATGTGGCCGCACTAATATTATCGTGTGCTGTATAAGTTTCAGTAATTAAATACCTACCATCAATATCGACAGTAAATCCAGCATTACCTGTTCCTGTACCTGTAATTACACCTGTAGTATCATCAAACGTAGCTCCACTTATGTAATCTATATCATTATCATTTCCACTATCGGTAACTGTCTCTGTTGCTGTCGTAACACCCGTAACGTGTCCGTTACCATCTAATAAGATGTCTTGTATATATGTTCTACCCGAGTTATCTGAAGAAGTAGCCGCGGTAATCGTTGGGTGTTCTTGGTATGAAGTATAGTTACCTGCGTGAACCACAATGTTACCATTGATTCTAACCGCACTGTTACCATTAACCACAAAGTTAACACCATCAGTCGCATCGTTATGTGATTTAATCTCAATGACAGAACCTACCAATCCACCACTATTACTTGTGTGTAATATATGTGCGGTATCTGAGGAATCTGTGGTACCTTCTTTATCATAACCTGTCCAATAGATACCTCTACCTTGGTTGGATGTGGTTACAGGTCCATCAAACTCAATATTACCACTTCCGTTAATTACTTTATTGTTTCCAACGTATAATGAACCAAGTGGGTCAATAGTAATAGCACCACTTGCATTAACATTAAAAATTGGAACACCTGACGAATCAGAGACGGCAAATAAATCACCTGTTAAATCATCTGTAATTGAGAATAACTGACCACTTGTACCTTGGATATCGAATATTGTTGATCCCGATGTGGATGATGTCAACGTTAGTTTATCAGTAAATTCTGACTGACCATTTGACCCTAAAGTTAATATTCTTGTACTTGATTTAACGAATTGTAAATTACCACCACTGTTTGTTGTTAAGTCGTTTGGTGATTCAACAATCCTAAACCCATTACCACCTAACCATTCAATACCTTCTGTTGGTCCTGGGTCTGCAATTGTAATATGGTTAACATTACTTATTGAACCATTAACCATATTAATACCACTACCGTTCATGTTAATGGCACCACTCATAGTTCCACCGGATTTTAGTAGGAAGTCACCTGATGCATATCCTGCCGCTGAGTGGTCTCCCCATCCATATGCGGTATTCCAATTAGATGAATTGTCAGCAAAATTACCCGAATGATAAACTTGTAACCATGCTTGAGATGAGTTTATCGCCGCATTACTGAATTTTCTATAATATATATTACCATTAGAACTAAATCCTAATTGACTATTGTATTCACCTGAGTGTCTATTAATATTTAAGAATGCATTTGAATTATCTACGGTTGGCATTCCTAATACCCCTGAACCTGCACTTATTTGACCTGTAAATATTACCCTATTTGTACCAGGGTGAGTACTTGCAGATCCACCATCACCCAAGAAACTGTTAGATTCTGAAGTTAAATATCTTCCGTCGATATCAACCGTATATGTTGTTGAATCGTTTTTAGTGAAAGTAACAATACCATTACCACTATTGAATGTTGCACCTGTTGTATGTTTAACAGTATCAACCGCAAACCCTGAAACATCTACGGTACTTCCGTTTGATTTGGTTAAGGTTAGTATCTGATTACCACTGTTATATGTACCACCCGTTACAGTAACGTCTAATAGGGTTGATGCTAAACTTACACTGTAAGTACCTCCATCATTTCTTGTGAATTCAAGGGTACCTGAACTATTGTTAAAAGTGACACCTGTAGTGTAATCATTAGTATCTGTAAAACCTTTAATGTACCCTTCTGTTGAATGGTCACCCCATCCATACGCTGTGTTCCAATTACTAATATTAGAACTTGAAAAGTCCCCATCGTGCCAGTACTTTCTCCAAGACTGCTTAGTTCCGTTAGATACAGTTCTTGTATAGATTCTACCCAAGTCACCACCTGTCATTTGAATGGCTAAGGTATTACTGTAATATGTTACAGGGTCACCATGTCCAATTCTTAAAGAGGTGTACCAATCTGTAGTTGGGTTTAAATCCAAAGTACTCTCCTGAGAATTCCAATTTTGCAACCCACCACTACCTTCATTTGAGGTAGATCCTAATAAGAATTTATGGTTATGTGCTGTTGGTGCATACCTACCATCAATATCAACCGTATATGTGTCACCATCATTTCTTGTAAATGTGATTATACCATTACCACTATTAAATGTGGCACCTGTTGTATACTCGTCATTTTTCACATACCCTTCAGTAGAATGGTCACCCCATCCATATGCGGTTTTAAAGTTTTGGATATTAGTTTTGGTGAGGTCTTCCCCATCTAACCTAAGTAAATCCCCTCTAAGTAGTGCGGTTTTTCTTGCCGCCCATCCACCTGACCAATTACCTGTTTCTGAATTAACCTCAAGACCTTGTTCTGCATTAACATAAACATATTCATTTCCTTGTCCCGTAGCGTAAGCGTAAGATTCACCAGCATTCAATATTAAGTGTTGTCCCGCACCCCTTATATCTCCATTGACAGTCAATGATCCTGTGAACGTATCTGTAGTGTTTAATAAATAACCACTTAAGTCTTGGTCACCTGTGTATCCCGCTACTGAATGATCTCCCCATCCGTATGCTGTATTCCATTGTGAGATGTTAGTTGAACTAAAATCACCACTGTGCCATAATTGTTTCCATGTTTGCCATGTTGAACCGTCCGTTCTGGTCCTCATGTAAAAATCCGATCCGTTATAGTGTGCACCTATCTGAAACATAGAAGCTGAACCACCTACATTACTTGAAAATAGGTGTGCACTCGCTCCCGTGTAATTTATGACATAACTTCCACTACCCGTAACTCTGGTTTCTGTCTTAGAATCATCAAACGGATTACCACCTGTTAAACTTATACTTCCTTTATTATCTTGGAAATATCTATCGTCATGATTATGTGAACTTAGTGCGTATCTACCATCTAAATCGACATTGAACGTATCTCCACCATTATTTCTAGTGAATGTAATAATACCGTTACCTGTGTTAAATGTCGCACCTGTTGTAAATTCATTTGTATTTGTAAATCCTGTAATATATCCAACTTGTGAGTGGTCACCCCATCCATATGCGGTATCCCAATTAGTATCTTTTCTTGTACCCGCACCTGTACCTGTCGCCGGTTTGGAGTATATACCTTCTTTGTACATTAACTTACCATCGGCAAGTATTGTCATTGTGGATTGATTTGTTGATAACACTATAGACGCACCAGAACCATAAGATCCTCCGTCTGAATGGTAGTGTGTAATATAACCTCTTTGTGTACCAGCATTAGGATTGTCACTAAACTCGATACCAGCTCCACTTCCATTTGTGGTATTTTCTAACTTTAAACTATATGTGTTACTACTTGAAATAGTACCACCATCTAGTGGTAAATACCTACCATCAATATCTACAGTCCATGTATCACCTCCATTACGTGTTCCTGTTATAATACCGTTACCGGTATTAAACGTTGCACCCGTTGTAAAATTATTTGTATTATCAAGTGCAAATCCCGTAACTTCAACAGTAGTCCCGTCTGATTTTGTTAATGTTAATGTTTGGTTACCATCATTATATGTACCACCTGTAACAGTAACTTCCGATAATGCTGATGATATATCTACTGAGTATGTGTCGCCATCATTTCTTGTGAATGTAACAATTCCTGTCCCACCATTCCATGTTGCTCCTGTTGTGTACTCATCATTATATGATGTTAGATATCCCTCTTGTGAATGATCACCCCATCCATATGCGGTATTCCATTGTGATGAATCACCACCATTTGCGTATATACCTGCCCATCTATAAGAAGTTGAACCTAAATTTCTCACATTATTGGTGTAAGGTCTAACATCACCATCAAAGACGGTACTTGATGTACCGAAATAATAAGGTCTGTTACCCTCAAAATGTATCCATCCTGTGTTCTTAGAACCTATATCAATATACCCCGTAGATGTTTTAAATCTAAATGCATTTCCTGATGCTTCCTCAATTATTGAGTTACTATCATTAAGGTTCACTCCACCAACAGTAATTACGTTTGATGTGGTTGCTCCTCTAGTGGTTACACTATCTAAAGTATCTACTTCACTATATCCTGTGATATACCCTTCGGTAGAGTGATCACCCCATCCATATGCTGTATTCCAATTTCCTGAATTACCTCCTGATGCGGTTACAACACCACTAAAATCACCAAGACCACCATAAACACCTTTCCATCTGTATGCAGATGTACCCATATTTGAATTAGATGATGTAGTCGTGGTGTTTGGTATTAATGCAGTACCAACAAAATGTACATGGTTTTGATCTCCACTTCTACTAAAACTTGTACTACCAAGTTGTATGGTAGGTACGGTAAGAGTACCTGTCATAGTGTCTCCACCCAATTTTACATATCTACCATCTAAATCAACTGTCTGATTAGTTGCCCCATTCACACTTGCGGTAAAGACACCAGTAGATAAATTAAATTCTACACCATCAACGTAGTAATTGTCATTACCACTATCTGTTACTGTTTCAGTGGCAGTGGTTAGTCCTGTTACGTGTCCATTACCGTCTAATAGAATATCTTGGATATATGTTCTTCCACTATTGTTAGAAGATGCCGGTGATGCAATTGGTGGGTGTTGTGTTAAATACGTATTTGAATCTACACTACCATCCGCCTTTAAGAATTGTGATGATGTACCCCCACTTTTTATAAATGAAGTTGCCGTAAGGTTACCACCATTTGATAATGATAGTCGAGTCACATATGAACCACCCGTATAGTGTTTCCAATTAATGGATGATCCATCATATAGGACTTGGTAGTAATTAGATCCGTTTGCTTTGAACCTATACCCATATTCACTATAATCCGTACCATCTAATGCAATTGCCACACCGGCATTTGC
>UPTN01000039.1_pt1 | contig 63984 bp, 65 predicted proteins | sample 2160111 | NCBI WGS metagenome assembly UPTN01 (sample SAMN06265058, study PRJEB28932) | marine metagenome | isolation source: Columbia River Estuary | place: USA:Columbia River Estuary, USA | collected 2014-05-05
TCGATGGCAATTGTGTTTGTGACAGGGATGATCCTTGAATCCCTGCCAGTGACAATCATCCTTGCACCGATCTTGGCCCCAATCGCGGCTTCCGTCGGGATTGATCCAATTCACTTTGCAGTTGTCTTCCTTGTAGGCGCATCCATCGGCTTTATTACACCGCCCTATGGCTTGAACTTATATGTCGCATCGGGTGTAACGGGTGTGCCGTACTTCAGACTTCTGCGCTACATCATCCCTTATCTGATCGCATTGATCGCGGTTTGGTTCTTTGTAGCGTTGGTTCCTGAGACAGCGCTGATGATCCTACCAGAGCGTTAAGGGTACCATGACGACTGAAGAACTTGAGAACTCCGGCCAAATTCCAACGAACTTGCGGCTTTTGTTGCTGCTAGAAGAAGTTGCGAAGGCCGGGGTTCCCGTGACCCCTTCGGTGGTGAACGAGGCGTTGAAATTACCAAAGCCTACGATCCACCGCCTGTTTGCTACTGCAGAAGCTGAAGGGTTCTTACAGCGCGACATCGACGGCCGGTCCTATAGCCCCGGTCGTCGCATGCGCCTCTTGTCTATCAATACATTGTCGTCCGAGCGTGTGCGGACCGTCCGTCTGGCGATCCTCAAATCGCTTGCGGTCAGCGTCGGAGAAACCTGCAACCTTGCCATTCCTGAACGTGACGGCATGTTCTATCTGGACAGGGTTGAAACGCATTGGCCATTGCGGATTCAGTTGCCGGTCGGAACCCAAGTCCCATTTCACTGCACGGCAAGTGGCAAGATGTATCTTTCTACGTTGCGCCATGACTACTTAGAGCGGTTCCTGAAGAACTATATTCTGGAACGCCAAACCGACAAAACAATCACGAATCCCTCTTTATTGCGCAAAGAGCTGGAACTGACCCGCGAGCGGGGCTACGCCACCGACAACGAAGAATTCATGCCGGGCATGACCGCGATTGCAGTGCCGATCTTGGACAATCGCGGCAGGCTTTTGTCGACGCTCTCTATCCACGCACCCGAACAACGCCGCCATTTACCCGATCTGGTCGAATACCTTGGGTTGTTACAGGACGCGGCTGCCGAGCTATCTGCGATCGTCGGTCGCTAGTTTTAACGTGGTTGCAGAGGCCTAATTGTCGTCTTTCTGATGAGCGCAAATTCCGTGCGCTGTCTTACCTCGCGTCTGCGACAGAGTTTCAGGTGGAATGCCTCGCAAAGGTCGTGCATAATCTTTGCAGTCAAAACGACCAGGGTGCTGTCAAATGATGCTTGCCGTCCCAAAACTAAAGTCCTGTTCGGACTGCCCGATCCGCTATAATGCTGTTTGCTCGAAATGCGAACCGGACGAAATGCGCGAGCTTGAAGATATCAAGTATTATCGGTCTTATTCGGCAGGGCAGACGATCTTTTTTGACGGCGATCCTTTGGAATTTGTCGGCTCGGTTGTGTCAGGCGTCAGCAGTCTGACACGCACTTTGCCTGACGGACGTATCCAGATGGTCGGTCTTTTGTTGCCCGGCGACTTCTTGGGGCGGCCACACCGTGAAACGATTGAATGTGACGTGGTCGCTGAGACCGATGTGATGCTATGTTGTTTCCGCCGCAAACCTTTTGAGCAGATGATCGAAAACACCCCGCATGTTGGCCAGCGCCTGCTTGAGATGACTTTGGACGAACTTGACGCTGCGCGTGAATGGATGCTGGTTTTGGGCCGCAAAACAGCCCGCGAAAAGATCGCATCTTTGCTACACATGATTGCCGTGCGTATGGCTTCTTTGAAGCCTGGTGAAACGGCGCAGACGACGTTCACACTGCCAATTACCCGTGAAACGATGGCGAATTATCTGGGTTTGACGATTGAAACGGTCAGCCGTCAGATGTCAGCGCTAAAGAAAGACGGTTTGATCGCGTTCGAAGATCGTCGCGATATCCGGGTGCCAGATCTTGAAGCGCTGAAGGCCGAAACAGGCGAAGACTTTTAGCGCGACATCAGGATCGGGAGATCAGCCGCCTCTAGCAAATCACGGGTCGCGCCGCCAAACACAGCCTCGCGCAACCGCGAGTGCCCATAGGCCCCGCTGACGATCATCTGCGCACCAACATCTTTGGCGCGGCGCAGCAAAATATCGCCCACATGTGTTTCTGTTTTTGCCAAGACCGCGACCTCTGATTTGGTGCCGTGTCGCATCAGGTATTGCGCCATAGCCCCGCCCGGATCGGATCTGTCCGCCGCATGGCGAGGTGGGTCTATAATGCAGATATCAGCCATATCGGCCTGTTCCAGCAACGGCAGCGCCGCGCGAACAGCGGCAAGCGCCTCGTCGCCGTCGTTCCATCCCAAAAGCACATGCCCGCCCGCGTCGGGGGCCTTGCAGCCTTTGGGGATCATCAAAACCGGACGCTCGGCTGCGAAAAGACACGCCTCGACCAAGGTCGTCGCTTCCGGATTGTCCTGATAAGGTCGGGGGAGGACGACCAAGTCAGAAAATCGTAGTTTGCTCGCAAGATAATCGGTCAGGGCAGGGCCCTGTATCGTGGCCGCTTGGCAAGACCACCGAATCATTTCGCGGTGCATGCGGTCATTGACCCATAGTTCGATCTTGTCGCGCTCTGCCATCGCGTCGCGCGTTTGTTCGGCAATCAACATGGGTTCAGCGCCGATGAAATAGCTGGACGTTTCAGTATGGCTGATAGTTGCTATGTAAATCTCAAGATGTGCGTCCATCCGCTGCGCAAGCGAAATTGCCGCATCAAGTCCTTCGGTAGACTGTTCTGAATTCGTCAGAATGGTCGCAATGATCTTGTAAGCCATATGTCTGGCCTTCCCCATATCGGTTTCGCATTGGGGGCGATTGTTCGCGCAAAACCGCACCTTTCATTTATTATGGCAGGGATGCTGCAACCGTTTCTTGATCCACATCAAACGACCCATTGATCCACATCAAAGACGCAGCGTGCGGCCTCCCTTCATAAGCAAAACACCAAGTAGCTGTCGGGCCCATTTGCTGTCCGTCAAAAGAAGGGGATCTCTTATGGGGAACTATCTAAAACTTATAGCGCTGGGGTGCACCGCACTGCTTGCCGCTATTGCCGCGAACTGGGGACGTGATGCTGCATATATCTTGCATGCCATGATTATCCTTGGTGTGTCGGGTTTCATGTTTGTGCGTGTTCTACGCAGCATTGATACGCCGGTTTATGCAACGCCAGACGGCTACATGGACGATGTTGTCCGTGCAGGCGTGATCGCCACCAGTTTTTGGGGTGTCGTTGGTATGTTGGTCGGCGTCGTTATCGCCTTTCAGCTGGCTTTTCCGGCGCTGAACTTTGAGGTTCTCCAACCTTATGGCAACTTTGGACGGCTGCGCCCGCTGCACACAAGTGCGGTGATTTTTGCGTTTGGGGGCAATGCCCTGATCATGTCGTCGTTCTATATTGTGCAACGTACCTGCGGCGCGCGACTTTGGGGCGGCAATCTGGCGTGGTTCGTGTTCTGGGGTTACAACCTGTTTATCGTCCTGGCGGCCACAGGTTATCTTCTTGGGGCGACCCAATCCAAAGAATACGCCGAGCCTGAATGGTACGTCGATATCTGGCTGACCATCGTTTGGCTTGCCTTTTTGGCAGTCTATCTTGGTACAATCTTCAGGCGGACAGAAAAGCACATCTATGTAGCCAATTGGTTCCTCTTGTCCTTTATCATTACCGTGGCAATGCTGCACTTGATCAACAACATCAGCATCCCTGTCAGCATCTGGGGCAGCAAGTCTGTGCAGATCTTCAGCGGTGTACAGGACGCAATGACCCAGTGGTGGTACGGCCACAACGCTGTGGGCTTCTTCCTGACTGCAGGCTTCCTTGGCATGATGTACTATTTCGTGCCCAAGCAGGCTGGACGTCCAGTGTTTTCTTACAAGCTATCCATCATCCACTTTTGGGCGCTGATCTTTCTTTATATCTGGGCGGGTCCGCACCACTTGCACTACACCGCTTTGCCTGACTGGGCTTCGACACTTGGTATGGTCTTTTCGATCATCCTGTGGATGCCTAGCTGGGGCGGTATGATCAACGGTCTGATGACGCTGCAAGGCGCTTGGGACAAGCTACGCACCGATCCAATCATGCGCATGATGGTGATCAGCCTCGCGTTCTACGGCATGTCCACATTTGAAGGTCCAATGATGTCGATCCGCGCGGTCAACAGCCTGTCACACTATACAGACTGGACCATCGGTCACGTACACTCTGGTGCGCTTGGCTGGAACGGAATGATTACGTTCTCTGCCTTGTACTTCCTCACACCAAAACTTTGGGGTCGGGCCGGAATGTATTCCATGTCTGCGATCAACTGGCACTTCTGGTTGGCCACAATCGGCATCATCCTTTATGCGGCGTCCATGTGGGTCACCGGCATCATGGAAGGCCTGATGTGGCGCGAAGTCGACGCAAACGGGTTCCTTGTGAACAGCTTTGCCGACACCGTTTCCGCGAAGTTCCCGATGTATGTGGTCCGTGGCCTTGGCGGAGTTCTATACCTCGCCGGTGCAATGCTCATGTCCTGGAACATCTTCATGACCATCCGGGGTGGGGCGAAAGTCACTGCACCGGTTGGCGTGCCAGCTGAATAAGGAGGTCAGAGAAATGTCTGATACACCAACTACACCGACAAAAGGCTTCCTTGCCAAACACGCAATGCTCGAGCGTAGCCCAACGTTGCTTCTTGTTTGCTCTTTGCTTGTGGTGACCGTCGGCGGAATCGTGGAAATCGCACCACTGTTCTACTTGGAAAACACCATTGAAGAGGTCGAAGGCGTGCGTCCTTATTCCCCGCTAGAGTTGGCGGGGCGGGACATCTACATCCGCGAAGGGTGCTATACGTGCCACAGCCAGATGATCCGTCCGATGCGCGACGAGGTTGAACGCTATGGTCACTACTCACTGGCAGCGGAATCGATGTACGATCATCCGCACCAGTGGGGCTCCAAACGGACGGGGCCGGATCTGGCCCGTGTGGGCGGCAAGTACTCGGATGCATGGCATCTTGATCACCTGATTGCGCCGCGTTCCGTTGTGCCGGAATCGATCATGCCGGGTTATGCCTACCTGCTCGATACGGATGTGAATGCGCAATACACGGCTGATCTGGTATCAACCCACCGCTTTGTGGGCGTGCCTTATACCGACGAGATGGTCAAAGTCGCAGCTTCTGATGTCGTGGCGCAAGCCGATCCCGACACGGATGCCTATGATGATCTGCTTGAACGGTATCCCGGTGCGCAAATCCGAAACTTTGATAATGCACCCGGAGTGTCCGAAATGGACGCGCTGATCGCTTATCTGCAAATGCTGGGCACGACTGTCGATTTCTCGACTTTCACGCCTGATGCAAGCCGCTAAGGAGGGCTGGTTATGGACACATATTCCCTGCTTCGCCAAATCGCAGATAGCTGGGTGCTTTTGGCGATGTTCATCTTTTTTCTGGGCGTCATCGTCTGGGCCTTCCGCCCCGGCAGCCGCGCAGTTCACGATGATACCGCCAGCATCCCTTTCCGTAACGAGGATCATCCTGCTCGTAAGACCGCGCAGGCATCATCCAAGAACGAGGAGCTGCAATCATGAGCAGCAATGACAAAAAAGAGATCGACGAAGTCACTGGCACCGATACAACGGGCCATACTTGGGACGGTATCAAAGAGCTGAACAACCCTTTGCCGCGCTGGTGGCTCTGGTGCTTTTACATCACCATCATCTGGGGTGTGGGCTATTCTATTGCCTATCCTGCTTGGCCGATGATCAGCGGTGCAACGACAGGTTTGCTGGGGTATTCCACACGCGGTGAAGTCGCCCAAGACATCGCCCGCTTTGAAGAAGCCAACGCCGATATTTCGGCCCAGCTTGCGTCTGCCGATCTGAATACTTTGTTGGAAAACGAAGAACTGGCCCGCTTTGCAACGTCTGCTGGTGGTGCGGTTTTCCGCAACAACTGTTCGCAGTGCCACGGATCGGGCGCGGCGGGGGCCTTGGGTTACCCCAACTTGCTGGACGACGACTGGCTTTGGGGCGGTGATTTCGAAAACATCGCATACACCGTGCGCCACGGCATCCGCAACGAAGAGGACTGGGACGCGCGTTATTCCGAGATGACCGCATATGACGAGATCTTCAGCAATGAAGAAGTTGATCAGGTTGTCCAGTATGTCCGTCTGATTTCCGGGCAAGAACATGATGCGGGCTTGGCAGAGGCGGGGACAGAACTGTTCTTGAATAACTGTGCCGCCTGTCATGGCGACAACGGGATGGGCAACTATGATCTGGGTGCACCAAACCTGACAGACGCGATCTGGCTTTACGGTGGTGATCTGGAAAGTGTCGAGCAAACCGTCCGCTACGCCCGGTTTGGTGTAATGCCTCCATGGGGTGAGCGTCTGACCGAAGCAGAGATCAAAGCCGTCACTGCTTACGTGCACCAATTGGGAGGGGGCGAGTAAGCATCACCGGCCCCGCACCCCCTGTTCGCGCATAAGGTGCGAGGGCTAAGTGAAGGGAAAGGCGCCAGCGAAAGCGGGCGCCTTTTTCTTTTGTTCATGGACAATCTTATTGGCGCGCAAACAGCACCATGTTGGAAAGGTCAGTCTGCGACGCAGTCGGCAAAGTATTCAATCTTGCCGTCTGCATTTGTCACCTGAACCAATCCGTGGATATCGGTTTCAAAACCGGGGCACTTGCTGGCAAATTCGCGGTTGAACTTCAGATACTCAACAATCTTTTTGTTGAACACCTCGCCCGGAATAAGCAGCGGAATGCCTGGTGGGTATGGTGTGACCAGACTGGTGGTGATGCGCCCTTCCAGATCATCGATCGGCACGCGCTGGGTTGTACGTTGTGCGATATGCGAAAACGCATCGGTCGGCGTCATTGCCGGCGTCAGGTCGCTTAGATACATATCTGTCGACAGGATCGCCACGTCATACTTGGCATAAAGCGTGTGAACGTGGTCGCAAAGATCGCGCAGGCCCATCTGTTCATAGCGCGGGTGTTTTGCGCAAAACTCCGGCATCGTGCGCCACATGGGTTGGTTTTTGCCATAGTCGTCTTTGAACTGCTGCAAGGCGGCAAGCAGTGTGTTCCAGCGGCCTTTGGTGATGCCGATGGTGAACATAATAAAGAAGCTGTAAAGGCCGGTCTTTTCGACGACGACCCCGTGTTCGACCAGATACTTTGTGACGATAGATGCAGGGATACCTGAGTCCTCAAAGCGTCCATCAAGGTTCAAACCGGGCGTGATGATCGTGGCTTTGATCGGATCAAGCATGTTGAAACCGGGTGCCATATCGCCAAAGCCGTGCCACGCCTCTTCGCCGTCCGAAGCTTGTACGCCATCCTCATCGGTCCGCTTTAGAACCCAATCCTTGGCGCGGCCGATCCCTTCTTCTTCAAGCGCATCAGGTCCCCAAACATTGAACCACCATTCATCATCACCGAACTCTTCATCGACTTGCCGCATGGCCCGCCGGAAATCGAGCGCTTCTGCGATGCTTTCTTCGACAAGGGCTGTGCCACCCGGAGGCTCCATCATGGCGGCAGCCACATCGCAGCTCGCGATTATGCTATATTGCGGGCTGGTGCTGGTGTGCATCAGATAGGCCTCGTTAAAGAGGTGCCTATCCAGCTTGGTGTCTTGGGAGTCTTGCACCAGCACATGGCTTGCCTGACTGATACCGGCTAGCAGTTTATGAATGGATTGGGTGGCGTAAGTCACTGAATGACGTGGACGTTCGCGTTTGCGGCCCATCGAATGGAAATGCCCATAAAACGGATGGAATGACGCGTGAGGTAGCCATGCCTCGTCGAAATGCAGGTTTTCGATATAACCATCAAGAACGTCTTTGATGGTTTCGGTATTATAAAGCACTCCATCGTAAGTCGACTGCGTCAACGTCATGATACGTGGTTTGACGGTGTCTGCATCAACATGCGCAAGCAACGGATTGGCGCGGATTTTTTCCTTAATCGTTTCGATGTCGAATTCGGAACGGTGGATCGGGCCAATGATACCGAAGTGGTTGCGCGTCGGCTTAAGGAAGATCGGGATTGCGCCAGTCATGATGATGCTGTGCAAAATCGATTTATGGCAATTGCGATCCACGACAACCACGTCGCCGGGGGCAACCGTATGGTGCCAGACCATTTTGTTGCTGGTGCTTGTGCCGTTGGTCACAAAGAAACAATGGTCGGCATTGAAAATACGCGCAGCGTTCCGTTCTGACGCGCCAATTGCGCCATTATGATCTAGCAACTGGCCTAATTCCTCGACCGAGTTACAGACATCGGCGCGCAGCATATTCTCACCATAGAACTGGTGATACATCTGACCAATCGGGCTTTTGAGGAAGGCAACGCCGCCGGAATGTCCGGGGCAATGCCACGAATAGGACCCGTCATCCGCGTAATCAAGGAGCGCTTTGAAAAATGGTGGCTGGATGCCTTCCAGATAAGACTTGGCCTCGCGGATGATATGGCGCGCGACGAATTCGGGCGTATCTTCAAACATATGAATGAAGCCGTGCAATTCCCGCAAAATATCGTTGGGCAAATGTCGGGCCGTTTTTGTCTCGCCGTAAATAAAGATTGGCACATCTTCGTTCTTCCAGCGCACTTCTTCGATAAAGGCGCGCAGGTTCACAACAACGGGATCAAGGTCAGGACCAGAGCTGAATTCTTCATCATCAATCGACAAAAGGAACGCGCTAGCTCGGGACTGCTGCTGGGCAAACTGGGATAGGTCGCCGTAATTTGTAACGCCTACGACTTCAATGCCTTCGTTTTCAATGGCTTGCGCCATCGCGCGGATACCGACACCCGAGTTATTATCGGATCGGAAATCTTCGTCGATGATGAATATGGGGAAACGGAACTTCATGATGCTTTCCTAGCGTCAAAGTTTGATAGGCTTTCAGCGCTCCAAGATCGAATGGGCCACTGGTTCAACCATCGTTGTAGCATCGTATATGCGTGTATTTTTTGGGTGTTGTCCATCTTTGCGCAAATATTTCCCGCTGGTAGAAGACGAATTTGCAAGCTACATGGGATACGCTGTCCAAAACCAATAGTTGTGGCTCGTTAACACCTCTGTTCGGTTGTGGACTGGCCTTCAATGTATTGCTTCCAAAGGATCGCGAAATGACAGCGCAACATGAACCAAATGCACCTGTTGCGACGAACATCAAAAACTGGCTTCAGGACCACCCTGAAATCGAGTCTGTGTTTGTCTGCGTTTGCGATCTGAACGGAACAATGCGCGGGAAGCGATTGCCGATCGAAAAGGCAAAGTCGTTGCTTGATGACGGGTTGCGTATGCCGCTTTCGATCCTGAGCATGGATGTCTGGGGTGAAGACATCGAAAACAACGAACTTGTATTTGAAACCGGCGATTCTGACGGTATTTGCGAATACACTGGACGGCCTCTTGTTTTGGTCAATTGGACCAGCCAGCCGTCTGCACTAGCGATGTTCTGGATGCATACGGATGATGGCGCTGCGTTTCTAGGCGACCCGCGTCATGCGTTGGCGAATATTGTAGACCGTTATAAGGCACTTGGTCTGACGCCCGTTGTGGCGACAGAGTTGGAATTCTATCTTTGCGATCCTAGCGATGAGCGTCCACAGCCACCGCGTTCGCCCGTGACAGGCAAGCGGTTGGATTCTGACGGTGCGCTTTCGTTGGACGAATTGCAGCATTTTGACAGCTTCCTGAACGATGTTTACCAAGCCTGCCAAGAACAGGGCATCCCCGCAGATGCGGCGATTTCGGAAAACGGTGCGGGCCAGTTTGAAATCAACATGATGCACGTCGCCGATCCTTTGCAGGCTGCCGACGATGCAGTCCTGTTCAAGCGTCTTGTTCGTGGAATCGCGCGCAAGCACGGGCTGGCTGCGACCTTTATGGCAAAACCATATGGTGACCGCTCGGGCAGCGGATTCCACGTCCATTTCAGCCTTGTTGACGAAAACGGTGTGAACATGTTTGACAACGGCGGCGAAGAGGGCACGCAGTTGATGCTGCACGCTGTCGCAGGTCTGCTGAACACCATGCAGGAAAATACGCTCACGTTTGCACCACATGAAAACTCCTATCGTCGCCTTTTGCCAGGCACGCACGCGCCCACGAGTGTTGCTTGGGGCTATGAAAACCGCACTGCTGCAATCCGTATTCCGGGCGGCAATCACAAAGCCCGCCGGATAGAACACCGTGTCGCGGGCGCTGATGCTAACCCTTATCTGGTTGTAGCCAGCATCTTGGGCGGCGCACTTCTCGGGATTGAGAAAGAGATGGAGCCTGCTGCACCGATTGAAGGGGACGCCTACAGCCTGAGGCTTGATCACTTGCCGCTTGACTGGGCGACGGCGATCCAGACCTTCAAGCGTGGCGAGCATGTGCAAGACATCTTTTCCAAACGCCTACAGACGATGCTTGTCGAATGCAAAACCCAAGAACTCAAAAGGTTTGCGCGCCACGTGACCGACTTCGAGTTTCATAGTTACCTGGAGACCGTGTGATGGCGACTGAAACCTTTGCCGCAAACGGCACAACAAAGCATACGACCAGCTATTATGCAGCAAGCGCAAACCCTGCGCCGGATCGGCCGCCGCTCAAGGGCGATCACACAATTGATATCTGTGTCGTTGGCGCGGGGTATAGTGGGTTGTCGACTGCACTGCACCTTGCCGAAAAAGGTTACAAAGTTGCAATTATCGAAGGCGCGCAGGTCGGTTGGGGCGCATCTGGGCGCAATGGCGGGCAGATTGTTAACGGGCTGAACGCGAGCCTGCAAACAATCAAGAAACGCTACGGGCAAGATACAGCGAATTTCGTTGCGGGCCTTGTCCAAGAGGGTGGCGATATCATTCGCGACCGTGTCAAAACATACGACATCAAGTGCGATCTAAAAGCAGGCAACATTTTTGTGGGCCTGACACCCGCACATATGAAAGAACTTGAGGCGCGGCGCGCGCTTTGGTCCTCATATGGCATCAACAACCAAGATATGCTGGATAAGACACAGTTGCGCGACCATATCGGGTCCGACCTCTACGAGGGTGGTATGATTGATCACACGGGTGGACATATGCATCCGCTGAACCTTTGCCTTGGTGAGGCCGCAGCGTTCGAAAAATGCGGCGGCGTGATCTATGAACAATCACCCGTGGTTCATGCCGATACCGAAGCCGCAAAGCCGGTCGTCAAAACTGCGCAGGGTACAATGACGTGCAACACGCTGATCCTTTGCGGAAATGCCTATCTGGGTCATGTTGTGCCCGCGCTGACGTCCCGCGTGATGCCGGTTTCGACCCAAATGATGGCGACTGCACCTTTAGACCCCGCACAAGCCAAAGCCCTTTTGCCAACAGACAAATGCATCGAAGACGTAAGGTATATCTTGGACTATTACCGCCTGTCCGGCGATAACCGTTTGATTTTTGGCGGCGGCACTGTCTACGGCGGCACAGATCCAAGTGACGTCGTTGCAAAGCTGCGCCCAGCAATGGAAAAAGTCTATCCAAGCCTGAAAGGCGTCAAGATCGACCACGCCTGGAGCGGCAATTTTGCCCTATCGTTCAGCCGTGTCCCGCAAATGGGGCGATTGGGAACAAACACCTATTTTGCGCATGGCTACAGCGGTCATGGCGTCACCGGGTCACACACGTTCGGACGGATTTTGGCGCAAGCAGTCGATGGCGACAGAACGCGCTTTGACGTCTTTGCGAAAGTGCCTTGGTATCCATTCCCCGGCGGGCGGATGCTTCGTGTGCCATATTCGATGGTCGGTTCCTGGTACTACGCACTGCGGGATCGCCTCGGGGTCTGATCCGGCTTGACGTGACTGATCTGCGTTAGGCTGCTTACCAGCTATGCTTGCTGCGCCAATCGCGCTTCAAGGACATCAAACGGCACACCTGGATCGTCTTTGGCACCGCGTATCACCAGCGATGTTTTCACTGATGCGACGTTCTGGGCGCTGGTCAGTTCCTCGGTCAAGAACCGCTGGAACGTCCGCAGGTCGGGTGCAACGCATTTGAGGATGAAGTCCACCTCGCCGTTAAGCATGTGACATTCACGCACAAGCGGCCAGCTTTGGCAGAGCCCTTCAAATCTTGTCAGGTCAGCCTCTGCTTGGCTGACCAGACCGACCATTGCGAAAACCTGCACTTCAAAGCCCAGTTCGCGCGCGTTGACGTCAGCATGATAGCCAAGGATAAAGCCTTGCTCTTCCAGAGTTCGCACACGTCGCAAACACGGTGGGGCAGAGATGCCGACACGTTTGGCAAGCTCGACGTTGGTCATGCGACCGTCCGCCTGTAACTCTGCCAGAATCATCCGGTCAATTTCGTCGAGTTTTGCCCCTGGCATTGGAAGTCCCCTGCTATTTTGCCGAATACTACGCCAAGGCAGCGACTTGCGCAACAATATTTCAAGGTTCCGCAATAAAAGAACACTACACATCAAGCAAATGCTGGCCTTTAAACATGCCCCAAGCGGGGCTATATCGAAACGGAAAGATTTAATGAGGCTGCCATGACCGATACCCGACACACCAAAGTTTTGATCATTGGATCAGGCCCCGCGGGCTACACCGCTGGCGTCTATGCGTCTCGGGCGATGTTGGAGCCGATCTTGATCCAAGGGATCGAACCTGGTGGGCAACTAACAACGACGACCGAAGTCGAAAACTGGCCCGGTGATAGCGAAGTACAAGGCCCAGACCTGATGATCCGGATGGAGGCACATGCCCGCGCGATGGGTTGCGAAATCGTCGGTGATATTGTGACTGAACTTGATCTGCAAAACCGCCCCTTTACTGCCAAGTGCGATAGCGGTGCCGTTTACACAGCCGATGCCGTGATTTTGTGTACAGGCGCACGCGCAAAGTGGCTGGGTTTGCCTTCTGAAGAAAAGTTCAAAGGTTTCGGTGTCAGCGCCTGTGCGACATGCGACGGTTTCTTTTACCGTGGTCAAGAGATTGTCGTGGTCGGTGGCGGAAATACTGCAGTTGAAGAGGCGCTGTTCTTGACGAATTTCGCGTCTAAAGTGACGCTGGTCCATCGCCGTGATGAATTGCGTGCTGAAAAGATATTGCAAAACCGCTTGATGAATAATCCCAAGATCGAAACGCTTTGGTTTCATCAGATCGAAGAGGTTTACGGCGCTGATAGCCCGCTTGGCGTCGAAGGCGTGCGCGTCAAACATACTAAGACAGGCGAAGTTACGGACCTGCCTGCAAAGGGTGTTTTCGTGGCAATCGGTCATGCGCCAGCCAGCGAATTGGTCAAAGACCAACTTGAGACGCACAATGGCGGTTACGTCAAAGTGGCACCGGGCACGACCAAGACCGCGATTCCGGGGGTTTTTGCAGCGGGTGATCTGACCGATCATGTTTATCGCCAAGCAGTGACCTCTGCGGGAATGGGTTGCATGGCTGCGCTGGATGCGGAAAAGTTTATCGCTGAAATGGATGATCCATCCTAGTGCGAAGCGCCTTTGCATGTCATCCGTTCTGACGGACAACGGATTTGCAGATTATCGGCCTTTTCGACGCGCCTTGCTAGACAACCTCTATCATAGGGGTCTATGCCTCCGTCAATGCTTAACGACGATTGACTGAGAGTGAAAATGGCACAAGATTTGGCACCTATCCCCGAGCTTTATGTTTCTTATGACAGTGCACAGAAGCTAAAAACAGAAGCAGCCGATCTGCCAAGCATCGATCTGACGCCCCGCCAAATCTGTGATTTGGAACTTCTCATGAATGGCGGTTTCAATCCGCTTAAGGGGTTCCTGTCCGAGGCCGACTATAACGGCGTCGTTGACAATATGCGCTTGGCGGATGGCACCTTGTGGCCGATGCCGATCAATTTGGATGTGTCCGAGGTTCTGGCGGGTACGATTGAAATCGGCCAGGATATCGCGCTGCGTGACCAAGAGGGCGTGATCCTTGGGACCATGACCGTCACTGACAAATGGGTGCCAAACAAATCGCACGAGGCCACGATGGTCTTTGGTGCTGATGATCATGCGCACCCAGCTGTCAATTATCTGCACAACACTGCCGGCGCTGTCTATCTGGGTGGTCCTGTGACGGGCATCCAACAACCTGTTCACTATGATTTTCGCGGTCGCCGCGATACGCCGAATGAATTGCGCGCCTATTTTCGCAAGCTTGGCTGGCGCAAAGTCGTAGCCTTCCAAACACGCAATCCGCTGCACCGCGCACATCAGGAACTGACCTTCCGCGCCGCAAAAGAGGCGCAGGCGAACCTTTTGATCCACCCTGTCGTTGGTATGACCAAACCGGGTGACATTGATCACTTCACTCGCGTGCGTTGCTACGAGGCGGTGCTGGATCAATACCCGTCTGCCACCACCACGATGAGCCTTTTGAACCTTGCAATGCGCATGGCAGGTCCGCGCGAAGCTGTTTGGCATGGCTTGATCCGCAAAAACCATGGCTGCACGCATTTCATTGTAGGTCGTGATCATGCAGGACCAGGCAAAAACTCTGCCGGGCAGGATTTCTACGGCCCTTATGATGCGCAGGATTTATTCCGCACGCACCAGGCTGAAATGGGCATTGAAATGGTCGATTTTAAGCAAATGGTCTACGTGCAGGACCGCGCCCAATACGAACCTGCTGACGAGATTGCAGATCGGGACAGTGTTACCGTTCTGGATATTTCCGGGACAGAGCTGCGGCGCCGTCTTTCCGAAGGCCTTGAGATCCCCGAGTGGTTCTCTTTCCCTGCAGTCGTGAAAGAATTGCGCAGAACGCGCCCACCCCGGGCAAAGCAGGGGTTCACGGTGTTTTTCACTGGGTTCTCGGGCTCTGGAAAGTCCACAATTGCAAATGCGTTGCTGGTAAAGCTGATGGAAATGGGGGGCCGTCCGGTGACCTTGCTTGATGGTGATATTGTCCGCAAGAACCTCTCGTCCGAGCTGGGCTTTAGCAAGGAACATCGCGACCTGAACATTCGCCGTATCGGCTACGTGGCATCAGAGATTACCAAGAACGGCGGCATCGCCATTTGTGCGCCAATCGCGCCTTATGCGACGACCCGCCGTGCGGTGCGCGAAGACGTGGAACAATTCGGTGCATTTATAGAAGTGCACGTTGCCACAACGATCGAGGAATGCGAACGCCGGGATCGCAAGGGTCTGTATAAGTTGGCTCGTGAAGGGAAGATCAAGGAATTCACAGGGATTTCAGATCCCTATGATGTGCCGCAAAGCCCCGAGTTGTCGCTGGAGACGGAAAGCGTGTCCGTTGATAACTGTGCGCATCAGGTGATCTTGAAGCTGGAAAGCCTTGGTCTGATCAAAGGGTAAAGGGTAAGGTGGGCTTGACCCACCTTACATTTCTCAATGAACTGTGACCGGCTGCATGTGGTTTTCACGCGCTAGGTGAAAGGCCAGTTTGCGGTTGGCCACAACGGCCAATTGTTCACCCGCTGCATTGTGTACGGCAAAGAGTTCTTCTAGATCGCCGACTTTGTCGCGCATGTCTTCGGGCAAGTCAGTGACCAAAATCGGTTTTACATAAACGATGTCTTTATCGATGTTCTCAAGGTCGAATTTCGTATTCATGGTCTACCCTTTCTTGATGCTGATTGTCTGTATGACACGCTCTGGCTCGGCCCGGGTCAAATCGACGTGTAGTAGTCCGTTTTCCATGACGGCCTCGCCCACATCGACACCCTCTGCCAATACGAACGAACGTTGGAACTGCCTTGCTGCTATCCCGCGGTGCAGGAAAATACGGCCTTCGCTGTCGTCGGTTTGCCGTCCGCGGATCACCAGTGCGCTGTCTTCGACGGTGATCGCCAGATCATTTTCGGCGAAACCCGCAACTGCAAGTGTGATCCTGTAGGAATTACGTGATGTCTGTTCGATATTGTATGGGGGATAGCCTTCGTTCCCGCTTTTTGCGGTACGTTCGACCAGCCGTTCAAGCTGTTCAAATCCCAAAAGGAACGGATGCGTTCCCAAAGCCATTTTTGTCATAAGACATGCCCTTTTGTAAGCGACTGTCAGGTATTGGCCCCGCATGCGGCGACCTCTTGAGGAAAATATGGGGTCGTGTCGTGCATTGATCAAGAGGAAGTATTAGGTTCTTGGCATCAAAACACTGTAAGGTCAGTAAGAGTTAAATCTAGATTTGGACGCCTTTCCCATGAAATCTTCGAATGAAATGGAGCAGCACGACGTGCTGCGCGTGAAATTGGAAGTGCTCAAGCAAGAGCACCGGGATCTGGATGTCGCGATTGATGCTCTGCAGTTGCGTGGATCATCGGATATGTTGACGATCAAGCGACTAAAAAAGCAGAAGCTGGCACTAAAGGATCGCATTGCGTATCTCGAGGACTGTATTCTGCCCGATATTATCGCTTGATGGCATTGCCGCGCCGCTTGCCTTGGCTATAGTGCCGCCTTCTTGGAACGATGGGACGACAACATGACCAAACCCCTTGTTGGCATTATCATGGGTAGCCAATCTGATTGGCGGACGATGATTGAAGCCGCAGAAGTGCTGGATGAATTGGGTGTGGCCTATGAGACCAAGATTGTCTCGGCGCATCGCACACCTGACCGCTTGTGGGATTATGGCAAAACGGCCGTCGAACGCGGTTTACAGGTCATTATCGCGGGGGCAGGCGGCGCTGCTCATTTGCCCGGTATGATGGCGTCAAAGACCCGCGTTCCGGTTATCGGTATCCCGGTGCAGACCCAAGCCTTGTCAGGTGTCGACAGCCTTTATTCGATCTTGCAGATGCCACGTGGTTTTCCTGTGGCCACCATGGCGATCGGTGCTGCAGGTGCCAAAAATGGTGGCTTGATGGCGGCTGGAATTCTTGCATTGCAAGACCCCGATCTGGCCGCCCGTCTTGATCAATGGCGGAATGATTTGAGCGCCTCTATCCCTGAAGAGCCTAGCAATGACTAAGCCGCTGCCCGTTGGGGCGACAATTGGTATTCTGGGCGGTGGTCAATTGGGCCGGATGCTATCAGTAGCTGCCGCAAGACTGGGCCTGAAGACGCATATTTTTGAACCAGGTGCTGGTGCGCCTGCGGGCGACGTCGCCCACCGCGTCACAACCGCCAGCTATGAAGATGCTGCAGCTTTGACGGCCTTTGGCCAAAGCGTTGATGTTATCACCTATGAGTTCGAAAACATCCCGACCAGCGCGCTTGATCTTCTCGAGACACTTGCGCCGATCCACCCTGGACGCCATGCCTTGGCGACCAGTCAGGATCGCTTGGTCGAGAAGAAGTTTTTGCAAGAGCTTGGGCTGCAAACTGCAGCATTTGCAGATGTCGCGAGTGCCGCTGATCTAGATGCTGCAATTGCCGAAATCGGTACCCCCGCGATCCTGAAGACCCGCCGTTTTGGCTATGACGGAAAAGGGCAGGCACGGATCATGACGCCTGATGCCGCAGCCGCGGCTTTCGCTGACATGGCAGGTGCGCCCGCGATCCTTGAGGGATTTGTCAATTTCAGCCACGAAGTGTCGATCATCGGCGCGCGGTCCCCGGATGGATCCGTGTCGTGCTATGATCCGGGTGAAAACGTCCATGAAGACGGCATTCTACGCACGACCACCGTGCCAGCGAAGCTGAGCCCGAACCAGCGGACCGACGCGGTTCTGATCGCCGCGCGTATCCTGAATGCTTTGGATTATGTGGGTGTCATGGGGGTAGAGCTTTTCGTGACCCCGAAAGGTTTGATCGTGAACGAGATTGCACCGCGCGTGCATAATTCGGGACACTGGACGCAGAACGGCTGCACGATCTGCCAGTTCGAACAGCATATACGTGCCGTAGCGGGTTGGCCTTTGGGGGATGGATCGCGTCATTCCGATGTTGTGATGGAAAATCTGATCGGCGACGATATGGACCGCGTGCCTGAATTGGCAAAGACCGATGCGGCGATCCATCTTTATGGCAAAGCCGACGTCAAAGCAGGGCGCAAAATGGGCCACGTGAACAAGATCGTTCCCGCCGCAAAATAGTCCCTAGTTGTTGCCGAAGATGACGTCCGTCAGGCTTAGGTCGCGATCAAAACGTCCTTCTTTGAGGAACACGATGACTTCTTCGATGACCAACGGGTTATTCATCATAAAAGTGTGGGTGACAGGCAGGACAATCTGATCCTGCATTTCTGCCAACTCGGTCGATGCGACCGAAACTTTGCCGTCGTCGGGTCCGTCAATCAAAGCCGAATAGACCGGATTAAGCGATCGGTTGCCCGCGATGATGCCAATTTCATACGGCAGCAGATCAAGCGAGTTCGGCAAACTGTCTTCGTCAGTGCCAAGCTGCATTCCTGCTGGCCCGTTGACCCATTGAAACGGCTCGAACTCACCAAAAATATCAACCAGTTCAGATCCGCCATTGGGTGGTGCCAACATAACGACGCGGCCCATCTTTGTGGGGCGGTTGTTCTCTAGCCATGCGCGCACGAGGATTCCACCCATCGAGTGGGTCACGAAATGCACAGTTGCGTCACCGCAGGCCGCTACATCCTCTGCGAGGTGTTCATCGACGAGGGTTTGAATATCGGCTGAAGTTGAAGGATAGCCGCGATTGATGACTTTGTAGCCGTTATCCTCAAGTACCAAGTGCATCGGCGTCAGAGAAATCTCGGTCCGTGCCAAGCCATGCAAAAGCACAACGCAGTCCTGTGCCATTGCTGCACCTCCGGTAAAAACGCCAAAAAGGATAGCCCAAATCAGTTTCATCTTTCAAACGTAGCATTAGTTGGGCGCAGCAAAAGCCCCCAACACAAGAAAACCTAACGTCGCGCAGATAAAGAGACCGTGATACCGCCCAGTACCAAAGCACCTGCAATCACAAGGCGCAGGGTCAAAGGCTCCGAAAGAAAGATGACGCCTGCGGTGACGGCAATCACAGGCACACTAAGCTGTGCAATCCCTGCGACGGTCGTCGGAAGCGACGGCAAAGCGCGATACCACATTGCGTAGCCAACACCCGATGTAAGACCACCAGCGATGATCGCTGTGACGATCCCGCCAACAGGCATCGTACCGATCCCGACCCAAAGCATGGCTACCGCAACCAGAGGCAAACAAAGCAGAAAATTGCTGGCTGTTGCCCCCAATGGATCAGCTTCAGCACGGCCCAAAAGCGTATACGCTGCCCAAGACGTGCCCGCGATTGCCATGGAAATGGCGCCGCCCAATGGAACTGCAGCGTCACCACTGGGCCAAAGCAAAACGCAAAGTCCTGTCAGCGCGATCGCGGCACCGATCCAGCGCAAGACAGGAATATTGCCACCCTCAATGACCGCCCAGCCAAACACCACGATTTGCAAGGTGCCGAACAGGATCAACGCACCCAACCCCGCATCCAGCGTGATATAGGCCCATGAAAACCCGATCATGTAGATGGCCAATGCAGCCGCACCTGCAACGCGTTTGGTGTTGAACACTGGCGGGCGCGGGGCCTTGCGTAAGCTGACCAACAACCACAACATTACCGCCCCGGCAGCGGTGCGCACCGTTGCAAAATCCAGCGGGTCCATGCCTTGCAAGGCTACGCCGATCCGGTTGAGAACTGAATTGGCCGCAAAGGCGCACATGGTCAGAGCGACAAGCGCGAAAAGTTTCATGAGTGTGCCCTTTGATTACAAAGCATAGTTGATAACGAATTACGTTGATTGGAAAGGGGCCCCCCGCGTTGCCGCGTATCTTTCGCGATACCGCCGCGGCACCGACCAAGTGCAGCATCGACTGCGGCAGCGACAAATTTAGCGGGTCTTAACAACCAGACAAACCAATAATGTGTTTCGGTATGGGGCCGTCCGACCCCACCATGAATGCGCAATCAGCCTGTCCTGCATCGAAGTACCCATTATGATCGCAAACTGTCGAATTTCGACAACTGCGTAAAATCGGGATGCTTGCCTGCCAATCCGCCGGAAAGGCGACACGAAAAAGGGCGGCTCCTTTTGGAACCGCCCTTCTTTGTCTTTAACTAACATGGTCTCGGTGTTTGCTGTGCAAACACCTGCTTCATGCAAAACGCGTTTGGGCTGGGCCCAAGCGACGTCTTACATCATGCCGCCCATGCCGCCCATGTCGGGCATGCCGCCGCCGCCGTTGCCGCCGTCTTTCGATGGCTTGTCAGCAACCATAGCTTCGGTTGTGATCAGCAGGCCAGCAACAGATGATGCGTCCTGAAGTGCTGTGCGCACAACTTTGGCCGGATCGATGACGCCAAACTTGAACATGTCGCCATATTCTTCTGTCTGTGCGTTAAAGCCGAAGGACTTGTCGCTGCTTTCGCGGATCTTGCCAGCAACGACAGAACCGTCAACGCCAGAGTTTTCAGCGATCTGACGCAGTGGTGCCTCAAGCGCTTTGCGGATGATGGTAATACCAACATCTTGGTCAGAGTTCGCACCCTTAAGACCTTCAAGCACTTTGGCAGCCTGAACCAGAGCAACACCACCACCAACAACGATACCTTCTTGAACGGCAGCGCGTGTCGCGTTCAATGCATCGTCAACGCGGTCTTTACGCTCTTTGACTTCCACTTCGGACATGCCACCAACGCGGATAACAGCAACACCGCCAGCCAATTTGGCAACGCGCTCTTGCAGCTTTTCACGGTCGTAGTCGGATGCTGTCTCGTCAACCTGGCCACGGATCTGTGTGACGCGTGCTTCGATTTCAGCCTTGTCGCCGCCACCGTCAACGATGGTTGTTTCGTCTTTGGTGATCGAAACGCGCTTGGCAGAACCGAGCATGTCCATTGTGACGCTTTCCAGCTTCATGCCCAGATCGTCAGAGATGACCTGGCCGCCAGTAAGGATCGCGATGTCCTGCAACATGGCTTTGCGGCGATCGCCGAAACCAGGTGCTTTAACAGCCGCAATTTTCAAACCGCCGCGCAGCTTGTTCACAACAAGCGTTGCAAGTGCTTCGCCTTCAACATCTTCCGAGATGATCAAAAGTGGCTTGCCGGACTGGATCACAGCTTCGAGCAGTGGAACCATTGGCTGCAAGGAAGAAAGCTTCTTCTCGTGCAACAGGATGATCGCATCTTCGAGTTCCACAGTCATTTTGTCAGGGTTTGTGACAAAGTAAGGGGACAGGTAACCGCGGTCGAACTGCATGCCTTCAACAACGTCGGTCTCGGTCTCGAGGCCTTTGTTCTCTTCGACAGTGATAACACCTTCGTTGCCGACTTTTTGCATCGCATCAGCGATCTGACGACCGATTTCTGCTTCGCCGTTGGCGGAAATTGTGCCGACCTGCGCAACTTCGTCGCTGTCATTGACAGGACGTGCCGCAGCTTTGATCGCTTCGACGACTTTCAACGTGGCAAGATCGATACCGCGCTTGAGGTCCATCGGGTTCATGCCAGCGGCGACAGATTTCATGCCTTCGCGAACAATCGCTTGGGCCAGAACTGTTGCTGTTGTTGTACCGTCACCAGCTTCGTCATTGGTGCGCGATGCAACTTCTTTGACCATCTGAGCGCCCATGTTCTCGAACTTGTCTTCCAGTTCGATCTCTTTAGCGACAGATACACCGTCTTTCGTGATACGTGGGGCGCCGAACGACTTGGACAAAACCACGTTGCGGCCTTTCGGGCCAAGCGTGACTTTAACCGCGTCTGCAAGGATGTTCACACCCTTGAGCATGCGGTTACGGGCGTCGGTCCCGAATTTTACTTCTTTAGCAGCCATTTTCATGTGCTCCTTCGTTTGAATGAATAATGAGGTCGATCACTTCGGCTTACAGGATGCCGAGGATGTCGCTTTCTTTCATGATCAGCAGCTCTTCGCCGTCAATCTTGACCTCAGTGCCGGACCATTTGCCAAACAGCACTTTGTCGCCAGCCTTGACTGACATCGCGATCAGCTCACCGCTGTCTTTGCGTGCGCCTTCGCCAACGCTGACGATTTCGCCTTCTGCAGGCTTTTCTTTTGCGCTCTCAGGAATGATGAGGCCGCCAGACGTCTTCTCTTCGCCTTCAAGGCGACGGACGAGTACGCGGTCGTGAAGTGGTGTAAATGCCATTTCAGAACTTCTCCAGTTCGGGTTTCTTTCATGTTAGCACTCAACAGTGTCGAGTGATAACGCAGCGTAGGTAGGGATCACGAGAGGGTGAGTCAACCGTCGACAAGCCGCATTTTTCAATTTTCTAATCTTGGTAAGAAGTGGCTAATAGCATCGCATCGATTTGTTGACGGTCGCTGCAATGGCCTAAGCCAGGAAATATGACTAGATATGTTTGTGAAACGGTAATGTCTTCCCTTTGCTGGTATCTCAAGGAGCATCGACATGGCACAAAAAGTCCCAAACAAAACCCTGATGGACAGCGGCATCTCAAACTGGACGGCTGACAGGTTGCCTGACCTGAAGGGCAAGCTTTATGTCATTACAGGCGGGAATTCCGGCATTGGCTTTGAAGTCGCAAAGCATCTGGGCAACGCAGGTGCTGACATCGTTTTGGCCTGCCGATCCGTCGCCAAAGCAGAGAATGCTGCGAAGGATTTACGCGCTCTCATTTCAGGTCAAGTGGATGTCGTGCAACTTGATCTGAGTGATCTTGTTTCCGTCCGAACAGCTGCCGCTGCCATGCGGGCAAAATACTCTCAAATCGATTGTTTGATTAATAACGCGGGCGTCATGCAGACACCGAAGCAACAGACGGCTGACGGCTTTGAAATGCAGTTTGGCACAAACCACTTGGGCCACTTTTTGTGGACAGGCTTGCTCATTGACTTGGTTGACGCGGCTGCGGGGCGTGTCGTGACACTATCCAGCATCGCGCATCTTTCCGGGGAAATCCGCTTTGATGATCTGATGGGTGAAAAGGGTTATTCGCCCACTGCGGCCTATCTTCAAAGCAAAGGCGCGAACCTGATGTTTGCGCTTGAGTTGGATCGCAGGCTGCAGGTTGCTGGCAAGAAAGCCACCAGCATTGCCTGCCATCCCGGTTATTCGAACACAAACCTGCAAAGCGCAGGTCCGACGGGGATATTCAGTTTTCTCTATAAGTTCACCAATCCGTTGCTGGCCCAATCATCCAGCGATGGCGCGCTTCCCACGGCGTTGGCTGCTGCCGGCACAGAGGCACGGCGCGGCGGATATTACGGTCCACAGAAAATGGGGGAAACCCGTGGCCCTGTGGGTGATGCAAAAGTTGCGGCGTATATTCTAGATGAAGCAGCAGCAAAGCGGCTCTGGGACGTGAGCGAAACGCTGGTTGGGCATACGTGGTTATGAGGGATTACCCCAAACACACAGTTTAGTCCGGCTTGCGAGGTCCTGTGTCATCCTCGGACAAGATGCGCCATGCATCCCCTTCAAGGTCCTCATACTGATTGCTGCGCAAGCTCCATAAGAAAGCCGCAAGGCCAAGGCCGCCCAAAACGAGGGATACGGGGATCAGAACGACAAGAATATTCATAGCCGCCCTCGTAGTCTAAGGGCGTTCAAAAGAACAGTGATGGAAGATGTGGACATCGCGATAGCCGCGATAAGCGGCGTAGCAAAGCCGGCAAGCGCGATTGGCACTGCGATCACGTTGTAGATTGTCGAGATCGCAAAGTTCTCTTTGATCCGTGCGCGTGCGGCGCGGGCGACCAACGGTAGTTCGATCAATGGACGCAGACTGTCGTTTAACAATACAATGTCAGACGCAGCGCGTGATGCATCCGCCGCTGTTGCAGGTGAAACAGATGCATAGGCAGCAGCCAAGGCACCGGTATCATTCAGCCCATCACCGACCATCAGGACATGCGCGCCTTGTGCAGCAAGCGCGTTGATATAGGCGATCTTATCGGCGGGCTGTGTTGTGGCCTGCCATGCTTGGATACCCAAAGCGCCCGCAATGCGGGATGTCTCGTTGGCGTCGTCACCTGAAACAAGATGTACCTTCAGCCCTAATTTCTGCCACGCCTTCACAAGGTCAGCTGCGCCATCGCGCAGTTGCGACCGCAGGGCAATCCTTTGTGGTTTATCTTCGCCAATCTGGATGAAAGTGCCTGCACCAGCGCCCAGCCAAGCACCTGAACCCAAACGGACTGTTTGGCCGTTGTAGGTGGCGCTTAGGCCTTTGCCTGCATGTTCTTGCTGATCTGTGACCGTTGCCGGACCGATCCCGTCAAGAGACGCGGCAATCGCCTGTGAAATCGGGTGGCTCGCGTTTTGCGTCAGTGCGAGCGCGATGCTTTGGGTCTGCGGATCAAGCATGTCACGGGCAGCGGCAGGCATCGTCAATGTGCCGGTTTTATCGAACACGACTGTATCGACTTCGGCTAACCGCTCGAGCGCGGTGCCGTCTTTGACCAGCAGGCCCGCACGGAACAAGCGACCCGCTGCCGTGGTCGAAACCGCAGGTACAGCAAGACCCAAGGCACAGGGGCAGGTGATAATCAGGACGGCCACAGCGATATTCAGTGAGAGGCGCACGTCGCCCGAATAGATGACCCATCCCACAAATGCGGCCAGCGCCAAAAGATGCACGACTGGCGCATAGATTGCCGCTGCACGGTCAGCGATAGCAGTATAGCGATTGCGTACGGCTTCAGCTTCGTCAACCATCGTTACCATTTTGCGCAATGTCGTATCGGCACCAACGGTTGTGGCGCGGATTGTCAGGGGCCCGGTCATATTGACTTCGCCCGCAGTGACGACAGCGCCCGCACTTGCAGCACTCTGGCGGCTTTCGCCGGTCAGCAATGATCGATCAATCTGGCTTGTGCCATCGGTGACCATGCCATCGACCGGTATGCGGCCACCGGGCAAGACATGGATCAGATCACCGACAGCTAGCTGCGCGAAATCGACCATCTGGCGGGCACCATCGCGCAGGCGCATGACACGCGGTACTTCAAGCGCGGAAAGCTGCGCCGCAGCTGAAGCTGCGGCTTTGCGGCTGCGGTAATCAAGGTACCGTCCGATCAGCAAAAAGAACGTCAGTGACAGTGCTGCGTCAAAATAGGCGTGATGACCGCCATAGAATGTCTCGTACAAGGACATGCCGGCGGCGAGGATGATCGCCAACGAAATTGGTACATCCATATTGAGCTTGCGTACTGACAACGCGCGCCACGCGTTTTCAAAAAACGGCTGTGCAGCGTAGACGAGAGCAGGGATCGCGATAGTTGCACTAATCAAGTGGAACAGGTTTTGGGTCGCACCAATTGCGCCAGACCAGACTGCGACAGACAACAACATCACGTTCATCATCGCAAAGCCTGAGACAGCGATGCGGGTCATCAATCCACGACCATAACTGTCGGCTTCTGTCCCCAGCAGACTGGTGTCGAGCACGCGTGCCTCGAAACCGGCCATTTCAAGCGTTTCAATCAAAGCTTCAGGCGCAATTGGTTGGCTGGTCCCGACAGTTACGCGCTTCATGCTAAGGTTTACGCGAGCGTTCGCGACGCCGTCCAGCGCCCGCAAAGCGCGTTCAACCCCGTTGATGCAGGCCACGCAGTGGATGCCCGGCAAGGACAGAATGATTTGCGTTGTCCCGTTAGAGGCCGCTTTTGCAAGCTGATCCTCTGGTAGGCCCACGCAAGCCGGACAGAACGCGGCGTCGCTCATTTTGCGGTCAATGGAAAGCGACGACGGAATTTGGTGCCATCCGGGGCGACCATCTCAAGGCGCAAGTTCCAGTAACCATCACCTGCGACAACAGGTGCAGCCCATGCAGAGCCGGTCCATGTGAATTGCGGCGTGCTGTCCTGGCCGGTGTGTGTGGCCCGACCAAAGGTGGCACGGGTCACTTCGGCCTGCACCGGAGCGCCATCAGCATCCAAGACCACAACGGTCAGCGTGCCATCTGCGATGGCGGCGCTCACATCCCACTGAAGTGCGTTTTGGGCGGCGCGATCAGCTTGGAAGCTTTGGCTGATGACATAGGAATTTCGGGTCTCAAGTCCCGGAAATGTCGCAATCGCATTCCAGGCCAATGTCAGGTTGACCGCAATAATGATGCCAAATCCGCCGACCATCAGGCCCAGCATATGCCAGCCGGTAAATTCACGTGTCATCGGGATGTCCTTCCGTTGAAAATAACGTCTTTGTGGGCGCGTTCGCCTGAAATGCGGTCTTCGACCCAGAACCGCAGATCAGTTCGGGCAGTGCTTGCCGCAGGGTCATCCGGACGTGCTGAGACGTAGACGCGTTGCAGGAATGTTTCGTTTGCCGGAACGATCAGGCTACGTTCGGAGGTGCCTTCAAGTTCGATCCTCAGAATAGAGTCCGAAGTCAGCGACAGGCTAAATTCGCGGTCTTCCCCGTTTTTATTGAGCAACCTGACATCATAGATGTTCCGGATCGTGCCATCAGATAAGGTCACGAAGGTCGGATTGCGGACAGGTGCGACCGTCATTTCGATATCGGCGCGGATAAACAGCGCAAAGAGCAGTCCAACGCCAATCAACGCCCAAAGGGTTGTGTATAGTATGGTCCGAAAACGCAAGACGTGCTGCCAGACGCGCTTGGCTGGTTTACCCTTTGCTTCTTCATCTTGATCGGAAAGCGCAAGGTAGTCGATTAAACCGCGCGGCTTGCCGATCCTGTCCATGACATCATCGCACGCATCAATACACAGTGCGCAGGTGATGCATTCCATCTGCTGGCCGTCGCGAATGTCGATGCCTGCAGGGCAAACGTTGACGCAGGCCATGCAGTCAATACAGTCGCCAGCCCCTTCGATACGTTTCTTGCCACGTGGTTCACCGCGCCATTCACGGTAGGCAACGGTCAAGGTTTCAGGATCCATCATGGCGGCTTGGATGCGCGGCCAAGGACACATGTAGTTGCATACCTGCTCGCGCATGAATCCGCCAAACACAAAGGTCGTCGCTGTCAGCACACCGATGGTAGCCCAAGCAATAGCGGGCGCGTTGAACGTCGCAAGGTTAACCGCCAAAGTGGGTGCGTCCGCAAAGTAGAACACCCATGCGCCGCCTGTCGCCACAGAAATCAGTAGCCAGATCGCCCACTTAAAAGTCCGCAGGCGGACTTTGCGAAAGCTCCAGTCGGCATTCCACAATCGGACCCGCGCGTTGCGGTCACCTTCGATCCAGCGCTCCACCAGAATGAAAAGATCGGTCCAAACTGTTTGGGGGCAGGTATACCCGCACCAAACCCGCCCTAGGGCCGATGTGAACAGAAATAATCCAAGCCCGGCCATGATCAAAAGACCAGCGACAAAGTAGAATTCGTGCGGCCAAATCTCGATCCAGAAGAAATAGAAACGGCGGTGGGCCATGTCGATCAGAACGGCCTGGTCGGGCAGGTTCGGGCCACGGTCCCAGCGAATCCACGGGGTCAGATAGTAAATGCCCAAGGTGATCCCCATCACCCACCATTTCAGATTGCGGTAAAAGCCTTTGACTCGGCGCGGAAAAATGGGCTCACGCGGGGCATAAAGCGGCTGAGGTTCGGTTGAGGACATGTTTTAGCCTAGAGAATGTTTCTGTTCGCATTTTCCCTTCTAGGGAGTTTAGCAGGAAAGACCTTGATGTGGATCAAGGATGCGATTGCATTTGCCTTCGCCTTCCTGCCGCGTCCATAAGCAAGAAAGGTCGCAGGTGACGCACCACATGGCCCGCCAACCAAAGTTTGAGGAAATCGCATGATTGAACGCATTGAAACCGGTGAACGCTCTTCTAAAATTGTTAAACATAACGGTGTCGCTTATTTGACAGGGCAGGTGGCCGAAGGCGATACGATCCAAGAACAAGTGCGTTTGTGTCTGGAAAAGGTTGATGCTCTTTTGGCCAAAGCGGGTTCTTCGCGCGAAGACATGTTGCGGGTCACGATCTGGCTGGCTGATATGAAGGATTTTGCGGGCCTGAATGAGGTCTGGAATGACTGGGTCCCAAGCGGTCATGCACCGGCGCGGGCCTGCGGCGAAGCCAAACTGGCGCGCCCAGAGTTGAAAGTAGAATTCATCGTGGATGCGGCTTACAGCTAGGCCCTATCTGTCGCTTGCGCAGTTGCGCCCAACAAAAGACTTGATCCCTAACCTATGAATATTGTTCGCCTCGAAGACGCCCATTCCCTGCCGCTTTGGCGCAGGCCAACATCGCTACTGTTTGTTATGGCGATGGCGATGCCTATTGCGTTTGCGACATGGTCCGCGCTGCTGAATAATTTTGTAATTGAAGTGGCAGGCTTTGACGGCTCTGACATCGGTTGGCTTCATACCGTGCGTGAAATACCGGGCTTCTTTGCGATTGGCGTGATCGCGTTGATTATGTTTATCCGCGAACAGGTTTTGGGGCTGGTGGCCCTGATCATGTTGGGGGCAGCGACGGCGGTCACGGCGCAATTCCCCCAGATGGGCGGAATTTTGGCAGTCACGATGCTGTCCTCGATCGGGTTTCATTATTACGAGACAGTAAACCAATCGCTACAACTTCAGTGGATCGACAAAAAGAAAGCGCCGCAAACGCTGGGTTGGATTTTATCTGCGGGATCGGCGGCCACGTTAGTCGTTTACCTGCTGATTGTGATCAGTTGGGAACGTTTTGGCCTGACTTATAGCATTGTCTATTGGCTCTCTGGCGGGTTCACAGCTGTGGTTGCTACGATCTGCTTGCTGGCCTATCCGCAGTTCGAGGCACCGCATCCGCAGATCAAGAAGATGATCCTGCGCAAGCGCTATTGGCTCTATTACGCACTACAGTTTATGTCAGGTGCCCGTCGCCAGATTTTTGTCGTGTTCGCGGGCTTCATGATGGTCGAACAGTTTGGCTTTGCCGTCGATGATATTACCAAGCTGTTTATGGTGACTTTGCTAATCAACATGTTCGTGGCTCCACTTTTGGGCGGCTTGGTGCAGTTCTTTGGCGAGCGCCGCGCGTTGGTGTTCGAATATGCGGGGCTGTGTCTGGTATTTTTTGCATATGGCGGCATTTACTATTTCGGCTGGGGCGTGGTGCTGGCGACAGTGCTTTATGTCGTGAACCATTTGTTCTTTAGCCTCGCCTTGGCGATCAAGACCTATTTCCAGAAAATCGCCGATCCGCAGGATATTGCGCCCACTGCAGCCGTGGCCTTTACGATCAATCATATCGCAGCAGTTTTTTTACCCGCCTTGCTGGGATACGTCTGGCTGCAATCGCCCGGTATGGTTTTCTTGTTGGCCGCGGGCATGGCGATCATTTCGCTACTACTGTCGCTACTTATCCCACGTCACCCCGCCCCCGGTCACGAGACCGTGTTCCAAGGGCGTTTATTAAGCGCGGCAGAGTAGTAAACGCGCGCGCGCGCCCTATATCCTAGTCTATCCTAACAGGAGGCCTCCGATGTTTTTCATGAACCGCTCAAAATCCGAAATGGTGACGCCAGACGACGCTCTTGCGGGCCGCACTACAGAGATCCCGACAGCGAAAACGCATTTTGTCTATGGCACACCAATCATTGCAGACGTGCCTGAGGGCTTGCAGGAAGCAATGTTCGGGATGGGCTGTTTTTGGGGCGTCGAACGGATGTTTTGGAAACTGGACGGCGTGCAATCCACGATGGTGGGCTATGCTGCGGGCTATACCCCGAACCCGACTTACGAAGAAGTATGCACCGGAAAAACTGGCCACAACGAGGTCGTGCGCGTCGTCTTTGATCCGTCGATCATTTCATACGAACAATTGCTGCAGGTGTTCTGGGAGGGCCATAACCCGACCCAAGGCATGCGCCAAGGCAACGATGCGGGCACACAGTACCGTTCCGGCATTTACACTTATTCCGACGCGCAGCAATCAGCGGCCGAAGCATCGAAAGCCGCCTTTGCACCGCGTTTGTCCGAAGCTGGTTTTGGTTTGATCACATCCGAGATCATTCCCGCGCCGACATTCTATTTCGCGGAAGAATACCACCAGCAATATCTTGCCAAGAACCCCAGCGGTTACTGCGGGATTGGTGGGACCGGTGTGACATGCCCGATCGGGGTTGGTGCGTAAGTCACCGTCATGTTTCTTGATATTGCGGCACGTATCGTGCTTTTGCCCGTCCTGATTGGTCAGGCACTTTACGTCCGCCACAACATCGCCGAACTGCCAGAACCGCACGGCGCCCGTAGCGGCACCACCGGTTCTGGACCGGGCTTGCGTATTCTGATCTTGGGCGACTCGTCCGCGGTAGGTCTAGGAGTGGATACGCAGGCCGAGGCGTTGTTGGGGCAGGTCATTAAGGCCCTCAGTCCGCATTTCACACTGACCTATGATCTTGTTGCAGTCACCGGCGCACGTACCGTCGATGCGTTGGGCTGGTTATCGGATCTTCCCGCAGAAGGTTATGACGTGGTTGTCACAGCTTTCGGAGTAAACGATGTCACCAAAGGTACGTCGCTGCGGCGGTTTGTTGAGATGCAGGGCACGCTGATTGCGCGCCTCCAGACCGAGCATCATGCAAAACTGATCGTTGTTTCGGGTCTGCCCCCCGTCAGCGAGTTTCCTGCGCTACCCCACCCGTTGCGCTGGGTCTTGGGCAAGCAGGCGCGTCGGTTCGATCTTGCATTGCATCAACTTGTCGAAACGCGCCAAGGCTGCGCCACGCTGATCTTTGATATGGCACTTGATACCAGCAACATGTCTCGTGACGGATTTCACCCCGGACCCGTGGTTTACGAAGCATGGGCCAAAAATGTCGCCCGCGTTGTGCAAGCACGTGTGCCCATTGCTTGACGCAGTCAGGTCTGCACCCTAACGGGAGCGGAGCAGACGCAAAGGTTTACGATATGACGACATACGCGGCACTCACCACCATTGAAGGCGAAGACCCGGCCTATCAGCTGGCAGAAACTCTTGAAGGGTTGGTGCCGGAACCGACTGGCATTGGTGTCTATGAAATCGAAGACGGTTCTGGCTTATGGGAAGTTGCGGCGTATTTTGTGGAAACGCCGGATGCTGCAGCTTTGGCAGTCTTTTCCGCACTTCATCACGCCAAACCATTCAATATTTCCGAAGTCCCTGATCAGGACTGGGTGTCCAAGGTCCAGCGCGAATTGGCGCCCGTAATGGCGGGGCGGTTTTTCGTCTATGGATCGCATGACGCGGACCAAGTTCCGGCGGACAAGATCCCGTTGTTAATCGACGCGGCTATGGCTTTTGGCACGGGGCACCACGGCACGACAAAGGGCTGCCTTGAAGCATTCGACAGATTGGTTGGTCAGGGGTTCGCAGGCGGGCGTATCCTGGATATCGGCTGTGGCACTGCTGTGTTGGCTATGGCTGCAGCAAAAGTCCTGCCCGGGATCATTTTGGCTAGCGATATTGATCCATTGGCCGTCGAAGTGGCGCAGGCAAATGTGCTTAACAACAACTTGCGCGACCGCGTGAATTGCTTTGTTGCGCCAGGTTTTGAGGCATCCGAACTTGTGGATGGCGGACCGTATGATCTTATTTTCGCGAATATCCTCAAGGGGCCACTGATCGGCCTTGCCCCTGATATCGCGCGAAATGTGAAAGGCGGGGGGTATGTGATTCTCTCTGGTATACTGAATGAACAGGCTGACGACGTGATCGCCGTTTATCACCAAAATGGGTTCGAATTGGCCGATAAACAGCATATTGTTGACTGGACGACGCTAGTTTTGGCGAAAAACGGCTAACTTTGGCGTAGTTTAAGGCAATTGAGGCAAAAACTCTTGTTTAAGGCTCAATTAAGACCAATAATGATTTCATTAGATAACCAAGTATTTTTGGAGGCAGTTCAGGTGCAAGCCCACGTCCCATTCGATAAAAGATTGAAGCGCATTGTGCGTCGTCACGATAAGATGGCAAACGGTGTTGTTCGTACTGTAAACTCAGACGGCCTGATTGTGGCACGTCCCCGTCTTTACAAACCTCAGTTCCCGCTCAAGGGTCTGATCGTTGTTTTGGCGCTGGGTTTTCTCCTCAAGGGTTTCCTTTTCGCTTACCTTGGTGATGCAGGTTACACTGAACGCCTTACAGCTCTGCAGGCTGGGACAGTTGTTGAACAAGCTGGAGCTTGGGTCATGCAGCCTGATCCCGTGACCGCAATTGTCGCCAGTGGAATTCAGACGATCCTGCCACAGTAAGTTCGTCAAATGACAAACGAAAAGGCCGCGCTTTTAACAAGTGCGGCCTTTCGCATTTTTCGGATAGTGCGTCTTAGCGGATGTTGCGTGTCGCGATCGCATCGATGTCGCCATAGGTCAGGCCGATATCGTCAAGTTCGCGTGCTGTCAGCTTGGACAATGATTTGCGTGTAATGCGTGCATCGTTCCATGCAGCAACTGTGCTGAACATGTTGATGAAGAATGTCGCGGCGTTGCCTGCGGAGAGGCCAGAAGCGGGGCGTGTTGTGTCAAAAGCGGCCATGGCCATATTCCCTAAGTTTAAGCTGCAGTGCAGCGTTGATCTGATGAGGGGCATTTAGGAGGGAAGTGACCTGACCACCAGTGACATTTCCGCATAAGTCGTATGCGTTCACAACATGCCTCAATTTTACGCAGCGATCTAAGAAAACCCCTTGTTTATATACCCTAATATCTGTCGAATTTCGCAGTCGGTGTGACGCTTTCGAACCTCAATTGCGGCGACGCTGCGTCAATTGCCTTTTCGAAGTGTCTTGGTCTTTGTTCGCCTTTTGTGCTAACCAAGATCAGATAATAATAAAAAGAGGCGAGCAATGCGTGTTTTAGGGATTGATCCGGGCCTGCGGAACATGGGTTGGGGCGTGATTGATGTGGACGGTTCTCGAATCAGCCATGTCGCCAACGGGATATGTCATTCGACTGGAACAGATCTGGGATCGCGCCTGCTTTCGTTGCATCAGCAACTGACGGATGTCGTCTTGACCTATCAACCGGACACTGCAGCGGTGGAACAGACCTTTGTGAACAAGGACGGTGTTGGCACGTTGAAATTGGGACAAGCCCGCGGAATTGCGATGTTGGTGCCTGCGCAGGCGGGGATCAGTATCGGCGAATATGCCCCGAACGCCGTCAAGAAAGCAGTTGTTGGCGTCGGTCATGCGGATAAACAGCAAATCGCGCATATGGTGAAAGTGCAGTTGCCGGGGGTGCAGTTAGCTGGCGCTGACGCCGCGGACGCTTTGGCCATCGCAATCTGTCATTCGTTTCATGCTCAATCGTCCAATACGTTGGCCAAAGCATTGGCGAGGGCAGGCGCATGATCGGTAAAATCGCGGGGCGTCTCGAATATCGCAGCACGGATCACATCCTGATTGATGTACGCGGTATCGGATATCTCGTTTATGTCTCGGACCGCGTGATGGCTGGTCTGCCTGCCAATGGCGAAGCAGTCGCGTTGTATACGGATTTGTTGGTGCGCGAAGACAACCTGCAGCTCTTTGGCTTTACAACTTTGGTTGAAAAGGAATGGCACCGGTTGTTGATGTCGGTGCAAGGCATCGGCGCAAAAGCTGCGATGGCGATTATGGGCACGCTAGGTGCGGACGGGGTCAGCCGTGCAATCGCGCTGGGCGACTGGAACGCATTGGCCAAGGCCAAGGGCGTCGGTCCGAAAACGGCACAGCGGGTATCAATCGAGCTGAAGGACAAGGCGCCCGGTGTCATGGCGATGGGTGGAACGCTATCCGAAGCGCAGGGCGATGACGTGATCGAGGTTTCAGAACCTTCGCCCGTGCGTGCGTCAACGCCGCGCAAAGCCAATCCCGCGCAATCAGAGGCGCTCTCTGCGCTTGGCAATCTTGGCTATGCGCCCGGCGATGCGGCTGGTGCTGTGGCCCAAGCCGCAGGTGAAGCGCCCGATGCGGATACGCCTGCTTTGATCCGCGCGGCCTTGAAGCTTTTGGCCCCAAAGGGGTAGGGATAGCTGATGGACCAACCTGACCCCACATTGCGCTCAGAACCTCAACCAGAGGATTCTGACCGCGCTTTGCGACCACAAACGCTTGATGCGTTTATTGGTCAACAAGAGGCGCGCGCAAACCTATCGGTTTTTATCGAAAGTGCGCGCCGCCGCGGAGAGGCGATGGATCACACGTTGTTTCACGGCCCACCCGGATTGGGTAAAACGACACTTGCGCAAATTATGGCGCGGGAACTGGGTGTGAATTTTCGAATGACTTCTGGCCCCGTATTGGCCAAAGCCGGTGATCTGGCGGCGATCCTGACGAACCTCGAAGCCCGTGATGTATTGTTTATCGACGAAATCCATCGGCTGAACCCCGCGGTCGAAGAAATCCTTTATCCTGCTCTTGAAGACTTTGAACTTGATCTGGTGATCGGCGAAGGTCCTGCCGCACGCACTGTGCGTATCGAGTTGCAGCCGTTCACACTGGTCGGCGCCACAACCCGCATGGGACTTTTGACGACACCCCTACGAGACCGTTTTGGTATTCCGACGCGGTTGGAATTCTATTCACAAGAAGAACTGCACGAAATTGTCACCCGAGGTGCCCGCCTGATGGGGACGCCGGCCGCCCCTGAAGGTGCTGCCGAAATCGCCAAGCGTGCCCGTGGCACACCGCGTATTGCAGGACGTTTGCTGCGCCGCGTTGTTGATTTCGCGATTGTTGAAGGCGACGGCACCGTGACCCAAGCGATTGCGGATCGTGCTTTGACCCGATTGGGTGTGGATCATCTGGGCTTGGATAATGCGGACCGCCGCTATCTGCGGTTGGTCGCGGAAAGCTATGCGGGCGGTCCGGTTGGAATCGAGACCTTGTCAGCAGCGTTGTCGGAAAGCCGCGATAGTTTGGAAGACGTGATCGAGCCCTATTTGTTGCAAAAGGGCCTGATCCAGCGCACTCCGCGCGGGCGGATGTTGGCGCAGGCCGCGTGGACGCATTTGGGTCTGGATGCGCCCAAACCGCGTTCGGATTTATTTGGTTGATGGCGGGGATGCCTCCGGCGGGAGTTTTAAGGGCAAGATGATGAGTGATGTAGAGCCACTATTTACCCGTGCGGATGGGTCTTACGTCTTTGCGCGGTGGGGGCGGCCGATTGTGCCTGTGATTTTTGGTGTCGATGACGCGTCGTTGGCGATGTTCAAGGGCGCTATCGAGGCTGTCGTCAGCCTTGCCGGTCACAAGATGGCCGAAACGGATCCAGAGCTTGGCGCGAACGTGATGGTTTTCTTCTGCCGCGAATGGTCTGAACTGGGTGAAGTGCCGAACCTGGATAAGCTCGTACCTGATATGTCGTCACTGATTGTAAAACTGCAGAAGGCAGACGCCAATCAATACCGGATTTTCCGCTTTGACGATGCGGGGGCCATTCAGGCGGCTTTTGTCTTCTTGCGGATGGACGAACATTTGTCGTCTGTTGCGGCAGATACCCTCGCACTTAGCCAAGCAGTTCAAACGATATTGCTGTGGTCAGACACCGCGTTTGATACCAAACCACCGCTTGCTTTGGTTGAAGGCAACGCAGTGTTGCGCCCCGAAATTGCTGATGTGATCCGTGCTGCATATGATCGGGTAATGCCAGTTGCGGCCCAAGACCCAAGCCATGCCTTGCGATTGGCAGCAAGGATCAGGCCGCCGTCATGACCCACCGTTTTCCCGTTCGAGTTTATTATGAGGATACCGACCTTGCCGGTATCGTCTATTACGCCAACTATCTAAAATTCATAGAACGCGCCCGCAGTGAATGGGTCCGCGATCTGGGCATTGATCAGGTGCAGATGAAGCAAGACGGGCTTGTATTCGCGGTTCGCCGCGTCGAGGCGGACTACCATTCTCCCGCAAGATACGATGACGAACTGGTTGTTGAAACCACCATGCAGACCGGATCTGGCGTGCGACTTGTTGTTCGCCAAGATGTCAAACGCGGCGAAGAGCTTTTGTTTTCTGCGCTTGTTACTATCATTTGCATGACGGCACAGGGTGCTGTGGCCCGACTACCGGCAGTGATCCGCCAATCATTGCACTAGAAACGCACTTATTTCGCAGAAGTGATGTGGGATTGGTTGGATTTCCCCGTGCGCATGCGGTATGTTCAATGATAATCAGAGCCCAAAATCGGGCCTAAAGGCAGAGCAGGCACATGGAAGCAGCACACGAATTCACAATGTGGGCGTTGTTCGCGCGCGCAACAATTACCGTAAAAATCGTCATGATCATGCTTATTGCAGCCTCGATTTGGTGCTGGGCAGTGATCATCGACAAAACCATCCAGTATCGAAAAGCCCGCTCTGAAGCGGATATATTTGATCGGGCGTTCTGGTCCGGTGAACCGCTTGATGCGCTCTTTGACAAGATCGGCGCGGAGCCTGAGGGTCCATCTGAAAAGATATTCGCGGCAGGTATGCTCGAATGGCGTAGATCACACCGGCAAGATGGTGGCTTGATCGCGGGTGCGACTGCGCGGATTGACCGCTCTATGGATGTGGCGATTGCCAAGGAAGCGGCGGCTTTGCAAAAGGGTCTGCCAGTATTGGCGACCGTTGGATCGACAGCGCCGTTTGTCGGCTTGTTTGGTACGGTCTGGGGTATCATGAATGCCTTTATCGAGATCGCCGAAGCGCAAACAACCAACCTTGCGGTTGTAGCTCCTGGTATCGCAGAGGCGTTGCTTGCAACTGGCTTGGGTCTCTTGGCTGCTATCCCGGCGGTCATCTATTACAACAAACTCTCCTCTGATAGTGACCGTATCGTAAGTGGATACGAGGCATTCGCAGATGAATTCGCTACCATCCTCAGCCGCCAGTTGGACAGCTAGAGATGAGTGCCGGTGTCATGAAGAACGATGACGGGGGCAAACGTGGCCGCCGTCGGTCCCGCCGTTCGTTGCCCATGTCAGAAATTAACGTGACGCCATTCGTGGACGTGATGTTGGTTTTGCTGATCATCTTTATGGTTGCTGCCCCTTTATCGGTTGTGGGTATTCCAGTTGAACTGCCAGAAACTTCGGCGACCGCTTTACCGGGCGACGAGGCAGAACCGCTTGCTGTGACCATCACATACGATGGTGTGATCATGATCCAAGAAACCGAAGTTGCGCAGCCAGATCTTGTAGGGCGTTTGCAGGCGATTTCTGCAGAGCGTACCAGCAACAAGATTTTCTTGCGCGCAGACGGACGCAACGAATGGAACCGCGTGGCCCAAATCATGGGTCTTTTGAATGCCGGCGGCTTTTCGGACATTGGCCTTGTGACGGATATTGCCAGCACCGCCACGGATGGCACTGACGGGTAGATCATGGCAACGCCGGGAACAATCTTTTCGGGAGTAGGTCATGTCGGACTGATCGTCTGGCTGATCGCAGGCTGGGGCTTTAATGCCGAGCCTTTGCGTATCGAGACGATGGATATCTCTGTTATCTCTGGCGAAGAGTTTGATCAGATGCGCGCGCGCGCAACCCCTGTTCCGGGAACTGCCAACCCCGAAGCGCCGATCCCGCCCCAGATTGATGACGCGTCACCTCCGCCACCGCCGCCAGCAGAAGAACCTGCGCAAACAGCACCAGCACCCGAACCGGTCACCCCTCCGACCAGCGAAGTGCCGCCACCGCCACCGCCTGCCGCACCGCAGACAGATGTTGCGGATGCCCCCCCAGAAGCGCCTGCGCCACCTATTGCGCCGCCGCCGACACCTGACGTGGCTGTAAGTGACACGCCGACACCACCGCAAGCACCGACAGTTGCATCGACGATTTCTCAACCGCCGCCACAAGACGCGCAGGTTGATGATGTCGTCCGTGACGCCGTAGTGCCCGATAACAGCGCCGCAGCAGAGGTTGTTGCGCAAGAGCAAGACGCCACCGCGCCCGAAGAGACGACGACGCAGATCGTGATTGAAGATTTGGCCCCCAAGACATCTGTTCGACCTGCGATCCGCCCGTCCCGACCAGCGCCAGTACCCGCGTCTGAAGTGCAAACAGCGCAAGAAGAACCCGCACCGGCACCCGCCGCTGAACCCGTGGTCCCACAAGAAGACGTGGCCGCCGCACTAGAGGCCGCGTTGGCCAGCACTGCCGCACCAGCGATTGCAGCGGGGCCACCAATGACCGGATCAGAGCGTGACAGCTTTCGGCTTGCTGTAAATCGCTGTTGGAACGTTGACCCCGGATCGGTTGCAGCGCGCGTGACCGTGGAGGTTGCTTTCAACTTGGACCGTGACGGTTCAGTGCGGGGTAATGATGTGCGCTTGTTGTCTTCACAAGGTGATAGCAGTGCCGTCGGTACGGCGTTTGAAGCTGCCCGACGTGCAATATTGCGGTGTCAGTCGGGCGGCTATCAGTTGCCCGCCGAGAAATATGACCAATGGCAAGAAGTCGTGATTACTTTCGATCCAAGTGGTATGCGGCTGAGATAGACCAAGTTACGTGCAGTAAGAGTGAAAAATGTTTCATGCTCTGCTAGAAATGAACGAAACAACAAAAACGCTTTAAACCCTTCAAAGCGCAAAGTGAGGCTAAGATGATAAATCGACTACTTACATGTCTGGTGGCGTTGATGTTGGCTGGACCTGTTCTGGCCCAAAGCGGGCCACTGCGATTGACGATCACCGACGGTGTGATCGAGCCCATTACCTTTGCGGCCCCCAGCTTTGAGGCCGAAACCCCCGAAGCTGCCCAAGTTGCCGCAGAACTGTCGCGACTTGTGGTGCAGGATTTGGCCGGTACGGGCTTGTTCCGAGAGGTGCCTGCCTCTGCGTTTATCTCTCAGATTTCGTCGTTTGCGCAGCCAGTGGCTTTTGCCGATTGGCGCGCGATCAATGCCCAAGCTTTGGTGGTCGGTGCGGTCAACGTGCAGGGCGACCGGATGTCAGTGAAATTCCGCGTGTATGACGTGTTTTCTGGTCAAGAGTTGGGCACTGGTCTGCAGTTTGCAGGAACAACTGTCGGATGGCGCCGCATGGGTCACAAAGTTGCTGACGCTGTTTATAGCCGTATCACTGGCGAGGGTGGCTACTTTGATAGCCGCGTCGTCTTTGTTTCGGAAAGCGGACCCAAGGATAACCGCCAAAAGCGGGTCGCAATTATGGATTTTGACGGTGCGAACCTGCAGTTCTTGACTGACAGCAGCACAATCGTTCTGGCACCACGCTTTTCGCCAAGCGGTGACCGCGTACTTTATACCAGCTTTGAAAGCGGCTTTCCGCGTATCAACTTGTTGAATGTCGCTAGTGTCGGTCGCCAGCAGTTGCAGACAGCGCCGGGTGAAATGGCGTTTAGCCCGCGTTTCTCTCGGGATGGGCAGCAGGTTATCTATAGCCTCTCGAATGGCGGCAATACCGACATTTACCGTACTGACCTGTCCAGCGGTCAGCATATCCGCTTGACCAGTGCCCCATCAATTGAAACGGCACCTAGTCTGTCCCCAGATGGTAGCCAGATCGTTTTCGAAAGCGACCGGTCCGGGACGCAGCAGCTATATGTGATGTCCGCGAATGGCGGTGAAGCGCGGCGCATTTCCTTTGGCGACGGGCGCTATGGTTCGCCAGTCTGGTCACCGCGCGGCGATCTGGTTGCATTTACAAAGCAAAACGCTGGTCGGTTCCATATTGGTGTGATGCGCATTGATGGATCCGAAGAGCGGCTTTTGACATCGTCGTTCTTGGATGATGGGCCAACTTGGGCGCCAAACGGTCGTGTCATCATGTTTACCCGTGAAACCCAAGGTGCAGGGGGCACGTCGTCGGTTTATTCGGTAGATATTTCGGGGCGTAACTTGAAGGCTGTTCCTCTACAGGGTGGTGCCTCTGATCCGTCTTGGGGGCCGCTTCAGCCGTAACGAAGCGTGATTCCCCAAAGACAAAAGTCATGCTATGATCAATGAAAATCGAGCAAATAATAATCAGGATGAAAACCTATGACACTTATAAATAAAGCGGCGGTTGTGCTTTTGGTATTGGCAACAGCGGCCTGTACGAACCCGGACAGATTTGGCGCTGGCAACGGCGTAAACGGCGGCGCAGGCGGTGAATTTGGTGCAAACGCTGGCCTTGCAGGCTCTGCCAGTGACCCAACCAGCCCTGCGTTCTTTAACCAGACGATCGGCGACCGTGTTCTATTCGCTGTCGATACTTCGACGATCACCCAAGAAGGCAAAGTGATCCTTGATGGTCAAGCCCAATGGTTGTTGGCCAACAGAGACTATCGGTCTGTCATCGAAGGCCACGCCGACGAGCAGGGAACGCGCGAATATAACCTTGCACTTGGCTTCCGCCGTGCAAACGCAGTACGTGAATACCTTGTGTCGCGCGGTGTGCCATCAGCGCGTCTAGAAGTGACTAGCTTTGGTAAAGAACGTCCGATTGAGATTTGCTCGAGCGAAAGCTGCTATGCGCAAAATCGTCGGGCCGTTACGGTGCTGTCATTCTCTGCTATCACTAGCTGATCACTACCTAAGGAACGCCCATGTTGCACCGTATCGCCGTTGTCTGCGCCCTTTTGCTGTCGCCATTGCCCGCCATGGCGCAGCAAGAAACGTTGGCAGACATCCGCCAGCAATTGACTGTCCTTTTTGTCGATGTGCAGCGGTTGCGTCGCGAACTGTCTACCACTGGTGGACTGAACGCGGGTGTAGCGGGCGATACACCGCTCGATCGCCTCAACGCGATCGAGACGGAACTACAGCGCCTGACTTCAAACGCAGAACAGCTTGAATTTCGCATCAGCCGGATCACGTCCGAGGCTGATAACAAGATCGGTGATTTGAATTTTCGGCTTTGCGAACTTGAGCCGGGCTGCGATATTGGCCAGCTCGACAACACACCATTGGGTGGCCTGTCAACGGCCCCTGTGGCTGCAGTAACCCCCAATGCAAATACTGGCGGTCCTGCGCTGGCGATTGGTGAACAAAGCGATATTGCGGCGGCGCAGGGGTCGCTCGCCGCAGGTGACTTTCGCGGCGCCGTTGACCAGCTTACGGCCTTTGTCGCGACCTACCCCGGCAGTCCGCTAACCTCTGACGCCAATTTCTTGCGTGGGGAAGCACTAGAAGGTCTGGGGCAAATCACGGATGCCGCGCGCGCGTATCTTGAGGCGTTCTCTGGCGATGCCAATGGGCCAAGGGCGCCTATGGCTCTTTTCAAACTTGGTGCATCTTTGGGCAAAATCGGGCAAGCACAGGATGCCTGTCTGACCTTGGCTGAAGTAAATGTCCGGTTCCCGGGCAATCCCGCCGTGGGTCTTGCCCAGTCAGAAATGCAACTATTGGGGTGTCAGTAATCACTGACATTGCGACCCAGTTTCATCACGGCACTGCTGCGCATCTGGCAATACATGAAGGTCGCATAGGGCTAGCGGTATCAGGCGGTGGGGATTCCATTGCCATGATGCATCTTGCAGCCAGCTTCATTGAACCCAAGCGGTTATCGATCTTCACCATTGATCACGGACTGCGTTCCGAAGCAGCCAACGAGATTGCGCAAGTTGCGGCACAAGCAAGCAAACTTGGGCTCAAGCATATTGTGGCGCACTGGAAATGGGATGGCTCTGGAAACCTGCAAGCGGCAGCTCGCGCCGGGCGCTGGGCTGCACTGCGTGCGCTAGCTGATGAACACGAGGTCGGTTCGCTTTGGATGGGTCACACCCAAGACGACCAGATCGAGACATTCATGATGCGTCTGGCGCGTGGGTCTGGTGTTGACGGACTGACGGCGATGCAAGTGTCCACACAGAGAGATGGTTTGACGATTTTTCGGCCCTTGCTGAAAATGAACCGGGCGGATCTTAGGGCTTGGCTGACACAGCACGACATCCCTTGGTGCGATGATCCAAGCAATGAAGACACAAGGTTTGACCGTGTTCGTGCGCGGCAAATGTTTGCACATCTCAACGACCTTGGCCTTACAGCGAAACGGGTCTTGCAGACGATTGATCATATGCAAGCCGCAAGGGTGACTTTGCTGCAATCCGCGCGTGATTTTACGACCCAGAATGTTCGTCAGGTTTCGGGTGATTTGCTCATTGGGTCAGGGGCCTTGGCGCTACAAAAAGCTGACGCTCCGCGACGTGTTATGGCCGCAGCAATTCGTTGGGTGGGTGGTCATACATTCAAACCGCGATTTGAACAGCTTTTGGATGCGGTCCGTCGCGTGCAAACAGGCGAGACGACGACGTTGGGCGGGTGCATACTTGTGCCAGATAAAGATGGTGCTATCCGGCTAACCCGTGAAGCTGCGGCGACTCTGCCGATCGCTTTATCTGTTCCGCAGGATCATGTAGTGTGGGACCAGCGGTGGCACCTGTCAGGGCCAATGCGCGATGGGATGACGGTCAAGTCATTGGGTGAAGGCATCCAAGATTGCCCCGACTGGCGGCAAAGTGTCCTACCACGTGTGTCGCTGTTGGCGTCACCAGCAGTCTGGTATGGAAAGGATTTGGTGGCAGCGCCACTTGCTGGATTGTCCAACGGCTGGACGGCACAGATTGTCGCGGATTTTCATTCCATGGCGTTTGCCATTGAAGATTAAACTTTCGCCTCTATTTTAGAGGAAACGCTTGTGGTGCGACTCTGTTGCTCACTTCCCCATTTCAAAGGAGCCTTCCCCTTGGGCAACGCGCGTAACATGGTATTCTGGGTCGTCCTGTTCTTAATGGTACTGGCCCTATTCAATCTTTTCAGCAGTCCTCCGGGGACAGCAAACAGTCAGGTACGTAGTTATTCTGATTTTGTTGCCGCTGTCGAAGCTGGCAGCGTCACCGATGTCGTGATCGACGGCGAAACAATCAGTTTCGCGCAAGGTGGGCGAGCGTTCACAACGATTATGCCGCGCGACGCTGAAATCACGAACCTCTTGATCGATGCGGGCGTGCCCGTCGAGGCGCGCAGTCAGGAGACATCTGCGCTGCAGTCGTTCCTTGTTGGTCTGCTGCCATTCGTGCTTTTGATCGGTGTTTGGGTCTACTTTATGAACCGCATGCAAGGCGGCGGCAAAGGTGGCGCGATGGGCTTTGGCAAATCGCGGGCAAAATTGCTGACTGAAAAGCAGGGGCGCGTCACATTTGATGACGTTGCGGGCATTGATGAAGCCAAAGAAGAACTGGAAGAAATCGTTGAGTTCCTGCGCAATCCACAGAAGTTCTCACGTTTAGGCGGCAAAATCCCCAAGGGCGCACTGCTGGTGGGTCCTCCGGGTACCGGTAAAACGCTGCTTGCGCGTGCGATTGCAGGCGAAGCTGGCGTGCCGTTCTTCACAATTTCAGGTTCTGACTTTGTAGAGATGTTTGTCGGCGTTGGTGCATCCCGCGTCCGCGACATGTTCGAGCAAGCCAAAAAGAACGCGCCTTGTATCGTCTTTATCGACGAAATCGATGCGGTTGGTCGTTCGCGCGGCGTCGGTATCGGCGGCGGCAACGATGAACGTGAACAAACATTGAACCAGTTGCTGGTTGAGATGGACGGTTTTGAAGCCAACGAAGGCGTCATCATTGTTGCGGCCACCAACCGCCGTGACGTGCTGGATCCTGCCTTGTTGCGTCCAGGTCGTTTTGACCGTCAGATCACTGTTCCAAATCCGGATATCAAAGGCCGCGAAAAGATTTTGGGCGTTCATGCGCGTAAAATTCCGTTGGGTCCTGATGTTGATCTGCGCATTATTGCGCGTGGCTCTCCTGGATTTTCCGGTGCTGATCTGGCGAACCTTGTGAATGAGGCGGCTTTGATGGCTGCACGTATCGGTCGCCGCTTTGTGACGATGAATGATTTTGAATCCGCCAAGGACAAAGTCATGATGGGCGCAGAGCGTCGTTCGATGGTGATGACCACAGAGCAAAAGGAAATGACCGCATACCATGAAGCTGGTCATGCGATTGTTGGTATTACACTGCCGAAATGTGATCCGGTCTATAAGGCCACGATCATTCCGCGCGGTGGCGCACTTGGCATGGTGATGAGCCTGCCAGAGATGGATCGCCTGAATATGTTCAAGGACGAATGCCATCAGCGTTTGGCCATGACAATGGCAGGCAAAGCTGCCGAGATCATCAAATACGGACCAGATCAGGTCAGCAACGGCCCTGCCGGTGACATCCAGCAGGCTAGCCAATTGGCCCGCGCGATGGTCTTGCGTTGGGGTATGTCCGATAAGATCGGCAATATTGATTACGCCGAAGCACATGAAGGCTATTCGGGCAACACTGCTGGACTGTCTGTCTCTGCGAACACCAAAGAACTGATCGAAGAAGAAGTACGCGGCTTCATTCAGGACGGGTATGACCTTGCATTCAAGATCATCACCGAAAAGAATGAGGAATTCGAACGTCTGGCCCAGGGTCTATTGGAATATGAGACACTGACAGGTGACGAGATCAAGCGCGTGATGGCAGGCAATCCGCCTCACCTAAGCGATGATGCCGACAATACGCCACCTTCTGGCGGCACCCCGTCGGTCACGGCAATCCCCAAGACCAAACCGAAGAAGCCACGCGCTTCGGATGATGGAATGGAACCGGAACCTTCTGCATAAAGCCTACAAGACGCCGCCCTTATCTGGGCGGCGTTTTTGTTTCAGCCCCCAAGTCGGTTGAAACCACTCAAGAGTTGCCGCTAGCGCCAATGCCCCCTAAGCATGCGACAATACCATCTTAGGAGAATGCCATGCCCGCACTCGCGCCCACTGACATCACAGGCGAAGTTGTCTGGATCGGCCATGTGCCTGACCGCGATGCGTCCTTGCGTTCGATCACCGCGAAAAGCGCGCAATTGACATATGCGGGTATCCCCGGTGAGGCGCACGGCGGTTTGACGCGCCCTGCTTGCGTGCGCGTGCGCAGCCAGCATTCCAAAGGCACGGAAATTCGCAACGTGCGCCAGTTGTCGGTCATGTCGGCCGAAGAACTGACCGAAATCGCGGCTGACTGTGACTTGGCCGAATTTGACCCTGCCCATATTGGCGCATCGCTCGTGATTGCGGGCATACCTGACTTCACACATTTGCCGCCATCATCAAGGCTTCAGTTTCCAGATGGGTCTGCCATCGTCATCGATATGGAAAACCGTCCCTGCCATTTGCCGGCCAAGGTCATCAATGCGGACTTTCCGGGCGCAGGTGACAAGTTCAAAACTGCCGCCGTCGGCAAGCGCGGCGTGACCGCTTGGGTCGAGCGCGAAGGGCATATTCAGGTCGGCGACAAAGTGCGTTTGCACGTCCCGGATCAACGCGCATGGCGGCCTTAGGTTTCCAATCCGACACAGACAGACGCACGTCCGACGATTCCGAGGGTGAAAATGTCGTAATCACAGTGCATGCATCTGGATACAGCCGCTAAAAGCGTCATTGAACAAGAGTGGCATTCGCCAACGATCAGGGAAGTTTTCATGGAATATAAGTCAGACATCGAGATCGCGCGCGCCGCCAGCAAGCGCCCAATTCAAGAAATCGGCGCAAAGCTAGGCATCGATAGTGATGATCTGCTGCCTTACGGCCACGATAAAGCCAAGGTCAGCCAGCGCTTGATCGACAGCGTTCAAGACCGCGCAGACGGCAAGTTGATCCTTGTGACAGCGATCAACCCGACCCCTGCGGGCGAAGGTAAGACGACGACAACTGTCGGTCTGGGCGACGGTCTGAACGCGATCGGCAAGAAGGCTGCGGTTTGTATTCGCGAAGCGTCACTTGGCCCGTGCTTTGGCATGAAGGGCGGGGCTGCTGGTGGTGGTTATGCCCAAGTCGTGCCGATGGAAGACATGAACCTGCACTTCACAGGTGACTTTCACGCAATCACATCTGCGCACAACCTGCTGTCGGCCATGATTGATAACCATATCTACTGGGGCAATGAGCTTGATATCGATATCCGCCGCGTTGTGTGGCGTCGCGTGCTAGATATGAACGACCGCGCACTGCGTCAGATTACGTCGTCTTTGGGCGGTGTCGCCAACGGCTTTCCACGTGAAGCTGGTTTTGACATTACTGTCGCATCAGAAGTTATGGCGATCCTTTGCCTTGCCCGGAACCTGAAGGATCTGGAAAAGCGTTTGGGCGACATCATTGTGGCCTATCGCCGTGATCGGACTCCAGTCTATTGCCGCGATATCAAGGCAGATGGCGCGATGACTGTGCTGCTGAAAGACGCGATGCAGCCAAACCTTGTTCAGACACTCGAAAACAACCCAGCATTCGTGCATGGCGGCCCTTTTGCGAACATCGCACATGGGTGTAACTCTGTCACAGCGACAACGACTGCATTGAAACTGGCTGACTACGTCGTGACCGAAGCAGGCTTTGGTGCCGATTTGGGCGCAGAGAAATTCATGAACATCAAATGCCGCAAAGCGGGCATTGCGCCTTCTTGTGTGGTCTTGGTGGCTACAGTACGTGCGATGAAAATGAACGGTGGCGTTGCCAAAGCTGACTTGGGCTCTGAGAACGTTGATGCGGTGAACTCCGGTTGTGCCAACCTTGGCCGTCACATCGAAAACATCAAAAGCTTTGGTGTGCCTGTTGTGGTTGCGATCAACCACTTCGTCACCGATACCGATGCCGAAGTTGAGGCAGTCAAAGCCTACGTCAAAACGCAAGGCTCCGAGGCGATTTTGTGCAAGCACTGGGCGCTGGGATCAGAAGGCACGAAAGAACTCGCTACCCGTGTTGCAGAGATCGCAGATGCAGCCGAAGCGAATTTCGCTCCGATCTACCCTGATGAAATGGGCCTGTTTGACAAGATCGATACGATTGCCAAGCGGATTTACCGCGCTGATGCAGTGATTGCGGATAGCAAGATCCGCGATCAGTTGAAGTCCTGGGAAGCGCAAGGATACGGCCATTTGCCAGTTTGTATGGCGAAAACGCAGTATAGCTTCTCGACTGATCCGTCTCTGCGCGGTGCGCCGACAGGGCATTCTGTACCTGTTCGCGAAGTACGTCTGAGTGCTGGTGCTGGTTTTATCGTCGCAATCTGCGGTGAGATCATGACAATGCCAGGTCTGCCACGTGTACCATCCGCCGAGCAGATCATGCTCAATGATGCAGGCGAGATCGAAGGCCTGTTTTAAGTCGATTGGGCGGGACGCAGCCTCGCTGACGTCCCGCCCCTCCATCCAATGCGCTCTGCGCAGAGGTATTTTTGAATAAAAGAAGATTGATATGACAGCGACAGTGATTGATGGAAAAGCCTTTGCCGCAAAAGTGCGTGGATTGGTGGGCGAAGGCGTTGCCAAACTAAAGGCCGAACATGGGATTACACCGGGTCTGGCTGTCGTACTTGTGGGCGAAGATCCTGCTAGCCAGGTTTATGTCCGATCAAAAGGTAAAATGACTGTCGAAGTTGGCATGACTTCGATCGAACATAAGCTGGACGTAGACACATCCGAGGCCGATCTGTTGGCGTTGATTGATCAATTGAACAACGATCCTGCTGTACATGGCATTCTGGTCCAACTGCCGCTGCCTGATCACCTTGACAGTGATTTGGTCATCAACAGCATTGATCCAGCCAAAGATGTTGACGGGTTTCATGTCTCGAATGTGGGTCTTTTGGGGACGGGTCAGAAAAGCATGGTACCCTGTACCCCGCTTGGCAGCTTGATGATGCTCCGCGATCATCATGGATCGCTCTCTGGTATGAATGCAGTTGTTATTGGCCGGTCAAATATTGTGGGCAAGCCTATGGCGCAGCTTTTGCTTGGCGATAGCTGCACGGTCACGATTGCGCACAGCCGCACGAAGGATTTGGCCAGTGTTGTACGTCAGGCGGATATCGTCGTGGCGGCAGTTGGTCGCCCCCAAATGGTGCCGGGCGACTGGATCAAGCCGGGTGCGACTGTGATTGACGTTGGTATCAACCGGATTGAAAAGCCCGAAGGCGGTACGCGACTTGTTGGCGATGTGGATTATGAAAGCTGTGCTGCTGTTGCGGGTGCTATTACGCCGGTACCAGGTGGCGTTGGACCGATGACCATCGCTTGTTTGCTTGCTAATACATTGACGGCATGTTGCCGCGCAAATGACCTGCAAGAGCCTGAAGGCCTGACCGCTTAAGTCGGCACAGCGATTGCTTTACTGCCGGTCATCACAGCGATTGGCGCTGTGCGGAACAGTTTGCGCAACGCTGGCGAGTTGCTGGCCAAACCACCGGTGTAGGCCCCATAAGCAGGCATAATCAGGCGATTCTGATCGTAAAGAAACGCTGGTTTACTGCGCCCCGCAAGGCGATGTTTAGGGTGGTAGTGGCCTGATATTTCAGCTGCTGCATCGGTGGCGATATGGCGAAACATCAGTTCCCCAATAGCCATTTCGTGGCGATGGGTCCCGCCCATATCAATGGGCCCCGGGTCGTGATTGCCTTCGATCCAGACCCAATCGCGCCCCGCTTGCATGCCGGTCAGCCACAGGCGCATATCGTTGCTCAGGGATTGTGCCGCGTCCAAATCATCAAAGCTATCACCTAAACAAATTACGCTAAGTGGGGATGTCCTTGCGATATCATCGCTTAGCTTTTGCAGCGTTTCCTGTACCTCATAGGGCGGTAGCATTGTGCCGCTGCGCCTTGCGATACGCTCTGATTTGCCCAAATGCAGGTCCGAGACGCAAAGTAATTCATGCTGAGGCAAGAAAAGCGCGCCGCTGGCAAGGGCCACACAATCAGTGCTGCAAAAGGTGAAGAGATATTCGTTCATGATCTGTTCTTTGCGCGATAAAGCACGATAGATCAAGGTTCAAAGTGCTTGCACGCCCGCCGCCCGCATCAGCCTTGCGGCTTCTTCTTCTAGAATTCGATCTTGCCCTGCGCCCGCGACCGCGACGCGGCCGCGTTCCAGAAACATGGGAAGCGATAGCGGCGTAACACGGTCAAGGATCACATGATCGATCCGTCCAGCGGTGCGCATCAGCATTTCCTCGATCCGGCCAAAATCGACTAGGCCTCGCAATGCCTCTTCGCGGGTAATCCGCAGCATAAGGTGATCGGGATCATATTTGGATAAAGTGTCATAGAGAATATCAGACGAAAACGTGGCCTGTCGTCCCGATTTTCGCGCTTGCGGCAGATTGCGTTCGATCAGCCCCGCGATGGTCGCCGCCCCACGAAACGTCTTTTTCATCACCGCATTGCCGGACAACCAAGTTTCGAAATCTGCACGGATATTCGTGGCCTCAAACAACGGGGCAGGGTCGTCTACAGGGTCCAGCCCCCAGATGAGGGTTGCATAGTCGGATGCCACAAATCCCAACGGATGTAGTCCCGACTCTTCCATGCGCTGGGTCAGCAACATGCCAAGCGTTTGCATCGCATTGCGTCCGGCAAACCCGTACACACAGATGTGATGGCGGCCCTCATGGGGGAAGCTTTCGACCAAGATGCGGTCAGCTTCTGGCAGCTTGGAAAATTGCCGCTGCAAGCCTAACCATTCGGCCGTATGGGCGGGCAGTGCAGGCCAGTCAGGTTGGGCGAACATGCGCAAGATTCGTTGCGACAGTTGTGTGGAATTGGCGAACTTGGTGCCCATGAAGGTCGCGATTTTCGGGGCCTTGTCCGCTCTGCGAGATACCTCGACGGTCATTTCCTTCAGGTTCTCATAACGCACCACCTGCCCACCAATGAGAAACGTATCCCCTTGGGTCAGCGTTGCGGCAAAGGCTTCTTCGACTTCGCCCAAAGGCTTGAAATTACCTTTCAGGCGCACTTTCAGCGTATCAGTGTCCTGAATGGTCCCGATGTTCATTCGAATGCGTTGAGCCGCCCGTGGGTCGCGCAGTTGCCAAAGACCGCCCTGCGCTTGCAGCAGGCGTTTCCATTTATCATATGCGCGCAGTGCGTAACCACCGGTTGCACAAAAATCGAGGCAGTCGTCAAAGGCGGCCCGTGACAAGGTACTGTAAGCCCCGACAGTTTTGATTTCAGCGAAAAGCACATTTTCGTCGAATGGCCCGGCGCAGGCTGTGATCAAGATATGTTGGCAAAGCACATCGCGGGGCCCGGGACCCTTGGGGTCACCGTCCAGATCGTGGGCTTTGACAGCTTCAAGCGCTGCAACGCATTCGACGACTTCAAACCGGTTCGCAGGGACCAGCAGTGCCTTTGACGGCGCATTGTACCGATGATTGGCGCGGCCAATCCGCTGAACAAGACGTTTGACGTTCTTGGGGGCACCGACCTGAATGACCAAGTCGACATCGCCCCAATCGATCCCGAGATCAAGCGAACCGGTGCAGACAATCGCACGCAGCTGTCCCGCAACCATCGCAGCCTCGACCTTTTCGCGTTGTTCACGGGACAGGCTACCATGATGGATGCCAATGGGTAGGTCGTCGGAATTGGCAAGCCAAAGGTTGTGAAAGAAAATCTCTGCTTGGGCGCGTGTGTTGTGAAAGATGAGCGTGGTATTGTGCAGCTTGACCTGTTCAAGCACTGCTGGAATGGCGTATTTGGCCCCGCCGCCGGTCCACGGTGGTTTTTCCGTCGTGACAAGCATTGCAATATCGGGATCGGGTCCGGGATCCGCGTTGATGATTGTGCAAGGGGCCGGATGGCAAGCCAATTGACTGGCGATCGCTTGGGGGTCTTCCACAGTGGCGGACAGGCCGACGCGCCGCAGATCGGGTGCCAGCGTTTGCAAGCGACTGACGGCAAGCATCAACTGGTCGCCACGTTTGCTTTCAGCAAGGGCGTGGATTTCATCGACGATAATGCGCTGTAGACCTTTGAAAATACGCGGTGCGTCTTCGTAGCTAAGCAGCAATGCCAGCGATTCAGGTGTGGTCAGAAGGATATGTGGTGGATCAGCTCTTTGGCGGCGTTTTTGCGTGTAAGAGGTGTCGCCTGTGCGGTCTTCAATCCGAATTGGCAGGTTCATCTCGTCCACAGGCGTGCGCAAGTTGCGCTTGATATCTGCGGCAAGTGCCTTGAGCGGCGACACATAAAGAGTGTGGAGACCCGTGTGACGGCCGTCCGCCAGTTCGATGAGGGAAGGCAAGAAACCCGCAAGGGTTTTGCCACCGCCTGTCGGTGCGATCAACATCAACGCGGGGTCTTGGGCCTGATCCATCATGGCCTGTTGGTGTGGATGAACGTCCCATCCGCGGTCCGAGAACCAGGTCTTGAAAGGGGCGGGCAGTGTTGTCATCGCCTTAATCTGTGCCGCATGTTTGATGCGTCAAGATGCACCTTCAGCCTTAACCCGGGGTTTAAGTCCACGGATTGCAGTTTGGACGGCATGGGGAAGGTTCGTCGCGTCATCCGGCGCTATATCGAGCGCGGCTGCCACGTCTTTGAACAGGATGCCGATACTATTGTCCGGCGCATATCCGTCCCGCGCAAATTCGATTTCATCAAAACCCGACGCCAACCAATTTTGTCCAGAGGCCGTGCCGATAAGGGCAAGCAGTCTTGTTTCATCCACGCCCTGTGCATCGGCCCAATCAAGCACCAACCGCGTCATTGCGGTATTGGATGCGGCAAGCAGGTTATTTAGAACCTTCGCCGTCATGCCTGTGCCAAATGCGCCCATTTCATGGATTTCTGTCCCCATCGCCTTTAGGGCTGGCATGATTTCAGCGGTTTGGCCGCCAGTCATAAACGTCAAGGTTCCCGCGTCGGCTTTGACCTGTGCTCCTGACATTGGAGCGTCGATCAATGCTATAGCCGCAGGAACACGGGCGCGCAGACCTTTGACGTATTTTGGTGATAGGGTCGAACTGATGACGATCCGCTGCAGGTTTTGCGCCTTGGCAACCAGCGCCTGCACATCGAACAAGAGCGCGTCCGTCTCAATAGTATCGCGCACGACTGTGAACACCGTTGTCAGGTCCCGTGCAAAGGCGTTGATATCCGTCTCAACCCCATCGATTTGTCGTATATCAAAGCCGCGTGCGTTCAGTCCTGCCTTGCGTAGGTTGGCCAGCATGCCAAATCCCATTCGCCCGCAGCCTGCTACGCCAATGATGTCGGCCATGAATGTGTCCCTTTAAGACGGTCGAAAATGAAGGGCGCTTTGGGTTTAGTGCACGATATCTTCTTCTTTTACGAACATGTTCGCCCAAGCGCGGTCCACCAACTCTGGGGACATCTGATATGGAATCCGTTCGAATTCGCAGATGGAAATCATCTGGTCGATCAAAAAGATGGGCTGATAGTTGGCATAAACGTCGTTGATTTCCGGATAACGCACGTTCAACAGATGCACGAGTGTGTCTTCGTCGAGCGGCATTTTGCGCTTGCGCGCGACCATTGCGAAAATCTTGAGGAAGTCTTCTTGGTTGGGACCATCGATTTTGATCTTAAAGAAGATACGGCGAAGCGCCGCTTTGTCGAAGATCGCGTTCGGGTGGAAGTTGGTTGAAAAGATAACAAGTGTATCAAACGGCACTTCGAACTTTTCACCCGATTGCAGGGCCAGAATATCTTTGTTTTCTTCCAGCGGAACAATCCAACGGTTCACGAGTGTTTGCGGTGGTTCTGCCTGACGACCAAGGTCGTCTACGATAAAGATGCCGCCGGTGGATTTCAGCTGCAAGGGTGCCTGATATGTCCGCGCTGTGGGGTTATAAACCAGATCCAGCATTGATAGCGAAAGTTCACCGCCAGTGATCACTGTCGGGCGTTCGCAGCGCACATAGCGCGTGTCGAAACGACCAGACGTCCGACGCAGGCTGTTTGGATCATCAACGTCGTCTTCGGCCGCGCTGTGCACAATCGGGTCGTAAACCGTGATCACCTGACCAGAGTATTCTATGGCGCGTGGCACATAGATTTTATCGCCCAGTGCATCGCGAATACCGTTTGAAATCGACGACTTACCATTGCCCGGAGGGCCGTAAAGTAGAACCGAGCGACCCGCACTAACCGCTGGTCCTAGCGTGGACAGCAAATCCTCTGGCAAGACCAGATGGCCCATCGCCGTTTCAAGCTGCTCGCGGCTGATTTGAATATTGCGAATAGACTGACGTTCAATTTGCTCGCGGTAGACATTCAGTGGCACAGGCATCGGGCCATAATACTCTGACTGACCAAGCGCATCCAAGGCTCTTGCACGGCCTGCGTCGGTCAACTGGTAACCCATTTCTGCTGCACTGGTCGCACTAAGCGTACCTGTTGCTTCAAGTAAAAGCTGGCTACGGGCCATGTCGACCAGTTCTTGTGTGACTGCCACGGGCAAGCAAATTGCGCGGCTGATGGTCGACACCAGATCAAGGTTCATCCGAAAAATGGTTTTAATCAGAATGTCGCGCATCATCGCCATCGGCAGTTGCATGCCATTGACGCCACGTGGCGCGGGAGGAGGCAAAACACCAGATGCTTGTACGTTCATTTTTCTTCCGTCCATCAAAACTAAGATACCCGCCGCCGATCAGGCAGCATATTCAACCTACCATAAGACCTTTTGTGGCAAAATAGTGAACAAACATGTGCCAGCCCAAGGCATTGCATCTAAACCTAGCGATAAAATGCAACAAACAACAAATAGAATAGCAGCGTCATGCTCAGTGGCAAACCCTTGGGAAAGTACCGTCCTGCGGTCCAGCTTTTCCAGTCCGGCGCAATGTTCTTGAGTGCAGTAAAGCGAAACAGACTATGCACTGCCAGCGCACCCAGCAGCGACGCTGCGAAAATCTGTGTGATCAGAAGCAAATCCGCGACCATGAAGAAAAGCGACATTGCCGCGATTATTTTCGCGTCACCGCCGCCCATGACCCGAAGCGCCCAAAGCGCCATGCAGACCACAAGGGTTACTGGCAGGTGCAGCCACTGCCATGCGTAAAGCTCTAGCCCCAAGGCGAAAGGTCCGACTACGGCGTAGGCAATGATCAAAGCCAGGACCGACGCATTCGTGATCTTCATCGATCGCATGTCATTCCACGCGATATAGATCGCGATTGGGATCACTACCGGCAAAAACCAGAATGCAGTCGCGGCTGTCATCCCCATGTCTAACTCACACGCCGTTTTCAAGCGCTTCGAGCGCACGAACAGCGGCTTCGAAGAACTGTGGATGTGTGTCGATCGCATCATTGAGCAATGACTTACCAATCGAGACATCGTTCTGTTTGATCGCTGTCAGCGCCATTGTGTGCATCAACTGTGCGCGCTCTGTTTGGGTCATTGGCACGACCGGCAAAGTATATTTGCGCTGGGCGCCGCGCGCCAACACAAGGTTGTTCTTTGCTGTGAACATGCTGCTATCAAATCGCAGGGCATCGACAAAAAGCCGCTCGGCTGCGGCATACTCGCCGCGCGTTAGCTTTGAATAACCCCAGTTATTGTAGACCGTAGCGGGGCGCGTCGTCAGACCCACAGCGGTTTCGTAAAAGCTGTCGGCTTTGGACCACTGCTGGCGGCTATCTGCCACCATTGCTTCTAGGCGGTAGCGTTTGAAGGTTTCGTAGGTGGGTGGAATGGTGTTCAAGGTCGCCGCAGCGGCATCCCAGTCATTATTTCGTATGTATGCATCTGCCAAGTTGACGCTGTCGCCTTCAGTGGCTTCTTCGTGCGCGACCACCGCTTGCCACGCGGACACGGCATCTGTGGACCGTTGGGCGCGGATCAATGACAGCGCAAGACCGCGTTTCAGGTCAACGCGTTCAGGGTTCTTTGCGCTTGCGTCTGCAAAGTATGCGACAGCCTGATTGGGGTCGCCGACCGTGAGCATCACATCATTGAGGTTTGTTTCATCAACGACGTTAAGATCTTCAAGCACTTCGTCGACCTGGGCTTGACCAGATCTTTCGCACGCGGACAGGCCTATAGCCGCCGCGAAAAGCGTTAGGAGTAATGATTGGCGCATGTTTCTGCGTCCTTTTGCTGCTCTTGCCTACAAGTCTGACATCAGCAGGAAGTCACCCACACCGCGTCGGATCAGACTAAAATTCTGATTTTCTTGGTCTTGAGTATCGCTTGGATCTTCTAATTTTGCGAGCGCTAAGCGCAAATTGTCACGGATTTCATCCGAATTTCCGTTGTCTGCAGCAAAAGCGCGACGAAATGCCTCGCTGGCTTCGCCAATTTGATCACGTTCCATCAACACAACACCAAGATTGTTCCAAGCGGGGGGGAATGTTGGATCTTCTTCGACTGCACGGCGCAACCAGCGTTCTGCCTGACCCAGTCGTCGAAGTTGCAGGTTCGCCGATCCAATCGCTGACATGGTATCAACGTTCAGGCCCTGCTGCGCGGCCGCGCGATTGTACGCTTTCAATGCTAGTTCACTCTCGCCGGCGGCAAGTAATCTGTGTCCGACTAGCAAACCATCGACATCGCCAGTTCCCGCCACACCCGGGGCGAACACGCCGTCACTCGAATTATTTAGACCGCCTGAAGAGCAGGCGGCCAGAATGATCAAAGTAAGGCCAATGAATAACGGCCGCAAAGACATGTTAATTCAGCCCACACCAAGGTTCTTAACAATGGCGTAAATAGATGGTCCGATCAGCATCGCCATCAGTGGCGGTACCGTCAACATCATTGTCGCCAATGTCATTTTTGTTGGCAGTTTGTTTGCTTTCTCTTCAGCACGCATCACGCGCTTGTCGCGCATTTCCGAGGCGTAAACACGCAACGCATCAGAGATTGACGTACCAAACTGTTGGGACTGCACAAGCACGGTCACGAAGCTGGCGATGTCGGATACGCCACAACGTTCGGACATATCTTTCAAGACGGTCGTCTTGTCCTTACCTGCTTTGACCTCTTGGCTGACGATATCATATTCTTCGGAAAGATCAGGAAAGCCATTGCGCAATTCGCGTGCAACACGAAGGATGGACTGGTCGAGAGATTGGCCAGCCTCAACACAGACGAGCATCATATCAAGGCTATCTGGAAACCCGTTCTCAATCGCTTCCTTGCGTTTTTGTTGGCGGCGCGTAACCCAGTATCTAGGCAGCATATAGCCAGCGCCACCAGGTCCCATGATCCATATAGCTAATTGTTGAGCCGTCACGTCAACCTGCGTTGATTGGATGATTGCGTAAATACCACCGCAAATCAGGCCAAAAATACCAAGGGCAAATTGCAAAAAGTGGAAAATTCGCACTGCATTCTTGCTGCGATATCCGGCCTGAAGCAACTTAAGCTTGGCGGCTGAATATTCTTCCGCGTTTTGCGGTTCAAGAAAGTTCGAGTATTTCTCAAGCTTGTCCCGACCGCTAGGTGCGCGCAATTGTTCGCCTTTTTCGCCTTTTTTCTTCTTCTCTGCAGCTAGGTTACCGGCTTTGAGTTTGTCGAGCGGGTCAACTTCACGTTTCAGCAGGATAGGAAGCGTCATCAAAATCAGGAAGACACCAAGAAGTCCGACGATCATCAATGGTCCAAATGGGCCAAGCATGTCGGTGATCATTGTTTGAATTTCTTCCATGAGGATCTCCTTAAACCTTGATGTCAACCAAGGCGCGCATGACGATGATATTCACAACCAGAAACGCACAAACAATCAGGGCTGCGGGAATGAACAATGGGCTTTCCATTACTTCATCAAAGTAGTCTGGTTTGACCACATTAATACCCAACAAAGCCAAGAAAGGAAAACCTGACAAAAGGTTGCCCGACCACTTTGCTTCGGCGGTAATTGCGGCGACGCGGCGGAATAAGCGGAACCGCGCGCGGATAACTTTGGCAAGTCCATCAAGGATCTCTGCAAGGTTACCACCGGAGGTCTGCTGGATCGTTACCGCTACCGCAAGAAAGCGCAAATCCTGACTATCAAGCCGTTCGGCCATTGTCTTAAGGCTTTCGCCCATGTCCCGACCATATGCAGCTTCGTCTGAAATCATACCCATTTCCGTTCCCAATGGATCAGGAACTTCGCTAGCAACGATTGCAACAGCGGACGAAAAGGGATGGCCGACGCGAAGCGAACGCACCATAAGTTCGACCGCTTCTGGCAGTTGTTCGCTAAGCATGGCCATGCGCTTGTTCGCTGTGCGGCTGACCCAGACATAAACACCACCAACGCCCATCAGCACAGCCACCAAGCTACGCACAGGCACGCTGACGGCGGTGAGGAATGTCAGCAAAACGAACGAAATGCCGCAGATGACAACCATCAGCATCACGAGCTGGATGGGCGTAAATGCGATGTTTGCCTTTTGAGCCTTGTCAGCCAGAAGCGAGTAAATCGGGATACTCTGCGACTTCATATGCTGGGTCATCTCCTTGCGGAGCTGCTCTAGCACTTGTTCGCGGTTGCCACCTTTGTCCAACATTTCGAGGCGGCGATTAACCTTGCCGTCCATGCTGATCGACTTGCCAAAGATGACAAGATAGATGCCTTGCACAATCGCCAAAACGGCGATGAAGATCATGATATAAATGAGTGGTTCAGCTGAAACCATAATCGTTACTCCGCGACCATCGGTTCAAAGATTGCAGGCGGAAGGTCATAGCCCCAAAGCTTAAAGCGCTCTGAAAAGTGGCTGCGTACGCCCGTTGCCGTAAAGTGACCGATGATCTTGTTTTCAGGTGTCAGGCCTACGCGCTGATAGCGAAAGATCTCTTGCATCGAAATGACTTCGCCTTCCATGCCCGTGATCTCTGTGATGGAGGTCATACGACGCGAACCATCTTGCAGGCGCGAGACCTGCACAATCAGGTTAACAGCAGATGAAATCTGGCTGCGCATCGCCTTGAGGGGCATTTCAATTCCGGCCATTGCGATCATGTTTTCCAAACGCGATACACCGTCCCGCGCAGAGTTGGCGTGGATTGTGGTCATTGATCCATCGTGGCCAGTGTTCATGGCCTGCAACATGTCGATGACTTCCTCGCCGCGTGTCTCACCAACAATAATGCGGTCTGGACGCATACGCAGGGCGTTCTTCAAACAGTCGCGCTGGGATACGGCACCTTTGCCTTCAACGTTTGGTGGACGGCTTTCCATGCGACCAACGTGGGTCTGTTGAAGTTGAAGTTCCGCTGTATCCTCGATTGTGAGGATGCGTTCTGCATCATCAATAAAGCCGGAAAGTGCGTTCAGTGTTGTCGTTTTACCAGAACCGGTACCACCAGAGACGATGATATTCAGGCGGGTCGACACCGCTGCTTGCAGATAGGCAGCCATTTCTTCGGTGAAGGCGCCAAATTGGACCAGCTCTTCAATACCCAGCTTGTCCTTCTTAAATTTACGAATGGAAACAAGCGATCCGTCAACCGCAATCGGCGGCACCATCGCGTTAAAACGCGAACCATCAGCCAATCGGGCGTCAACGTAAGGGTTACTTTCGTCCACCCGACGACCAACCGCCGAAACGATCTTGTCGATGATCCGCAACAAGTGCTTTTCATCTTTGAAGGTGATGTCCGTCAACTGCAGTCGGCCATCACGCTCTACAAAGATCTGCTGCGGGCCGTTCACCAGAATATCGTTGACAGATTCGTCTTTCAGAAGCGTCTCAAGGGGGCCAAGGCCCGTGACTTCGAAGAACAAGTCCTGGCTCAGGGTTTGACGTTCATCGCGGTTAAGAACGATACCCATTTCTTCCAGGGATTCATTCGCGATCGCGTTGATTTCTGCGCGCAGCTCTGGTTCGGAGGCGCTTTCAAGTGCGGCAAGGTTCAGGTTATCAAGAAGCGCCTTGTGCAGCTCGAGCTTGATTTCACCCAATCGTTCTTTGCGCCGCTTTTCTTTATCCATCGTCCCGGTGTCGGCACCGCTGCGTGGTTTCATCGCTTTCATCAACGGCTGGCGTGCTTCTTCCGAAGGCGCGTTGGACTTGGCCGGCTGCGCAATATTTATTGACGGCTTTCCAGCAACGTCCTTTGGAACACTTGGCTTTTTATATTTTGAAAACATTAGCTTACCTCTTAACCTCGCGCGCTAGATGCGGCGGATTGGTTCACTTCGTGAATTGACTTTGCAAGTTTTGCGATTTCTTTGCGTAGCGGGTTTTTCGGTGCGGACACGGCCATTGGGGTGCCGTGATCGGCGCTTTGCATTACGGGTTTACCCCCGTCGGGCAAGAGTATCTCAATCCCGATCCCGAGGCTTTCTGCCAAGCGCTTCACGCGGCTCTTGCCGTTCATGTCGGTAAATCCAGGCGCACGGTTCAAGGCAAAGCGGATTTTCGCGAACGGCAGATCTTCTGACTGAAGCGCCCGCTTAAGGCGCAACGTGTTCTGCGCAGACCGCATGTCGAGTTCGATCAGCGCAATATAGACATGTGACATTTCAAGCAGGACCTGCGACCATTCGACCATCGTGGTTGGCATATCTACGATGACATAATCAAAGTGGGCTGTCGCAAGTGTCATAATGCGTGTGATGTCTTCTGGCGTGATCATATCCAGAGGAATCATGTCCATCGGCGAAGTCAGTACATGTAATTTTTCGCCATGCAGTAGAAGTGCCTGCATGAACGATTCTGAATCCAAGGACGCCGTGTCGGTCAACATTTCCAAGACAGCTTCGCGGCGAGGCAGGTCGAGATACGTCGAGGCCGAGCCAAACTGGAAATCCAGATCGAGCAAACAAACTTTTGGCGGATCGTTCTTGTCGATATTCGCCAGTTCCCAAGCAAGATTAACGGCCAAAACCGTTGCGCCTGTGCCACCGGCAATGCCGTGCACGGGAATTACAACTCCGGATTTGTCACCTGTGATCGCAACGCTTGTTCCACCAGCCTTGGCGGCTGGCGTTTCTTTCGCTGTAAGTACACGTTCAATTGCGCGGGCCAGTTCATTCTCGGGAAGCGGGTAGGGGACAAATTCATCCCCGCCCTGACGGAGCAATTGATGCAATGCTGTCGGGCTTACGTCTTCGGCAATCAAGATCACCTTTACTCCAGCCGCTTTTGCAGCCGCGATGACGCTCGTGATGTTTACAAGGTTATCTTCATCCTCGGCATCCATCGCGATAGTCACAAACTGAAGGCTGCTCGCCTCAGGTTGGCCAAGAAACGGAATAGCGTCTTCAAAGCTGAGATCACCCCAAGCATCGCCTAGAGCTGCTTCCATGTCCTCGATCAACAGATCAAAATTCTGAACATCGCGGCTAATTGTACACGCCACGATCTGTGGCGGTTCGCTCTGAGCGACCGGGCTAGTGTTCATTGGCTTGGGTGCCCCCATTAATCAAAAATAAATACCACGTCTTTGGCAGGACTAGGCTAGCATATCATAAACATATGACCACTGCACAGACGTGATGGACTCATTACAGTTTCAATTATTCGATGAAACCATGTCGAGAATTGGGCGAAAATTGCCCATATTCGCGGTTTATATCAAAATTTTGGGAATAAAAGTTGATCATGACGCCGAACAGAAGGTCCAGCGTCATGATAAGTTTTTTGATCAACCCGAAACGTAGTTACGGAAGATGATCTGTGCGTATTTGCCGTTCAGAACCATTGGATTGTTCTCAACAAAGCCAGAGACCTCGGTCACGGTGCGCCGGTTCTGGCGTTCGCGACCTTCGGTAACGATCAGTGGCTGCGTTTCGCCGAATGATGCAACTGCTTCTAGTCGGCTACGATCAATCCCCTGAGAAGTCAGGAAGGCAACTGCAGCTTGCGCACGGCGAAGTCCGAGGCTGCGGTTGTAGCTTTGGCTGCCCACGAGGTCAGTGTGACCGTAGACCGTAAAGCGAACCTCTGGGAACTGACGGATCCAGTTAGCCTGACGCGTCAGAACATTGCGAGCTTCGGCATCAAGAACAGTCGAATTGAACTCGAAGTTGATTGTACTTCCCACGTCAGCAGCAAAGCGCCGCGCGAGGTTCACAGTATAATCTTGCTGACCAGTTTGAACCAAACGGTTGTTCATTGTGGCTTCGCCAAAGTCGCCAGCGTCAAGTTCAGCGCCTGCTTCAGAGAAGAACGATGAAGCCGTTGGGTCAACTTGTGTACAAGCTGCCAGAGTTGCGGCGGCAATCGCCGTTGTTAGAATATATTTCATCGACTTATGCTCCTATCATTCATCTAAGACGTAGCCGTAGGACCCACTAAAGTCCTGACGGGCAACTTCACCAGCGCCACCCCGCGTGGGTGCATCGCTCCGTGCAACACGACCAAACATGAACAAGTCCTGCTCTGTTGGTGGACGTACACGGTCAGTTGGCAAGGCCAAGGCTTCGCCGCGTGTTGGTGAGACAAGATGAGGTGTTACGATGATAACAAGCTCGGTCTGACGACGCTCATATTCTGCACTGCGGAACAACGCACCCAAGATAGGCACATCGCCGATCCATGGCACCTGACCACTGATGTCAGAGAAGTCATCAGACAACAGACCCGCAATTGCAAAGCTTTCGCCATCTCGCATTTCGACTGTTGTAGAAGTCTCGCGGCGACGGAAGCCGTCAATCGCAAAGCCATCAATCAAGATACCGTTGGAAGGGTCAATGGAAGACACCGCCGCAGTAAGCTGCAAGTTGATGACATCACCGTCTACGACAGTGGGGACAAAGTTCAACTCGACGCCAAACGGCTTGAACTGAACCGAAACACTGCCGCCATCACTGATCGGGACGGGGTACTCGCCACCTGCTAGGAACCGTGCTGACTGACCACTCAGTGCTGTCAGATTTGGCTCGGCCAATGATCGTGCAACACCACGTGCTTCAAGTGCTTCAATCAGGATGCCTACGTCAAGGCTGCCTGCGCCGAACCCAAACAGGATTGCGCCGTTACTGTTTGATCTTGGCGAGAGCCCTGAGCTTACACCACTGTTAACGCCGGCCGTAATGCCCAAGTCGCCATCAAGGGCTGTGCCGCCAAATGTGAGTGATGAAGACAATGCCTTGCTGACCGACCGCTGCATTTCTGCAAAGCGGACTTTCAACATCACCTGTTGAACACCGCCAACAACCATCATGTTTGATACGCGATCACCTGCGTAGCGTGAGGCAAGTTCAAGCGCGCGGTCTAGTCGAACGATTGAACTAACGGTGCCTGAAAGAACGATACCATTACTGGCTGTGCGAACTTCGATGTTCTCGCCCGGTAGAATTTGGGTCAAACGCTCTTTGAATTCGGCCAAGTCTGGTGTTACGTGGATTTCAACGTTTGTGATTAATTCACCGTTAAGTCCCAGTAGCGTAAGAGTTGTGCGGCCGGGCTCTTTTGCAAGAATATAGATTGACCGGTCGGACAATGATGAAATGTCCGCAACGCCTGGGTTGGCGATCGACAATTCTGTAAATGGTACATCGCTTTCAACGACCGCAGCGCGGTTCATTGTAAGCCTAAGTGGGCTTGATGCCTCACCTGTGACAATGCTCAGGGTTTCGGCGGGTGCCATAGTCGGCGCCGCCGCACTCAACGAAATTGCTAGCCCTGCAACTGCTGCCTTTAGAAATCTATTATAGTTCATAAGTGACCTGCCTCTCCGATCACGCTTCATTATATGGGTCTTTAAATGCCCAACCTCGACTGAGCATGCGTGAGATCGACATTTATTGCAATAATCAAGGTGTTGGACCGCGAAGCAGATGTGGGTAAAGCGCAACACTATGGGTTTACCAAAGGAAAGGGCGCCCTGATTTGGGGGCGCCCTTTTGTCATACTAAAGGGAATGTAAACCAAACTTACTCGGTGCAAGGCACCTGAAAAGTCACTACATTTATGCCGCGACGCTCGCTGCGTGTACATATCTCGGGGGCAGCCTCAACTTCGGGGGCTTGTTCAATGACCACAGCTTCGAGCCCGAGCGCGTTACGAATATCTGTTTCAATTGTCGTGTCTCCGCCTTGCTCATCTGCGCGTGCAACAGGCGTTAGAGACAGATTTCCGGCTGCTTGGAGGACGCGAAGGTCGGCAAAGTCACTTTGAGTGACCTGCAAAAAGACATTTCGACCACCGCCATTGCCGTTCACATCAGGCTCTTCCATCGAAATAATCTCTAGTCCGCTTTTCACAAGACGCGAGCTGCTTTCACCGTTCAGTTGGCCAATCCAGTAAAGATCTATCCTGTCAGATATCCGCATTTCACCGGCAAAGTCGTCCACCAATGAATCAGGCAGTGGAAACGCCCGCATACCCGCATCTAGCAAAGCTGGAATACCACGCGGTGCGCCGGGTTCCGTGACCTTGTAAGCCATGATGGGTTCGTTGACATGAATTGGGATCTTGACGATGCGCGGGACATCCAAACCATCCGGAAACAGCTCTTCCTCGGTCTGGAAGACGTCGAGCGGTAAGTCTTGAGTGGCATACCGGATCAATTTGAGATCCTGAGGCTGCAGCAATTCGCCATAAGTTAGATCGCGGGAAGGCGCATAGATCTCTGTTGTCTGTACCACCGCGTTTGCACGCTGCCTCTCACGCTCTAGTGCACTGGCCTGCGTGTCCATGAATTGATTAACCATGTAGACAGCAAAACCGGCCAATCCCATCCCAACCAAAAGTACTAAGCCAAAAACTGCGCGCATCTCTAATCCTCGAACATTCCTCGCCTGCATGAACTGGCGATGTCGTTTAAATTTATGGACTCAACATAGTGTGCATCCCCATCCAAGGACAAGGACTCTACCTTCAACAAGTTGTTTAAATGCCGCACAGAATTGCGAGCAGTAATTGAATTTGATTTGAGGGCTAAAAAGTGGAGGCTTTCAACGGGCCTTTGGTTTCACTGCGTCGATAAAGGGACGCCTGTTGGTTGCCCAACTTAGTGATCAGTAGGTATCAACCGCCTGCGTTCATATTCAACATGGAGTTCTCAATGTCGTTCCCGAGCGCAATGGCGCTGCCACTGAACGTCGTCACCACAACAAAACCCAGCAAACAAATTGCTGCAGTCAAAACCACGAAATCTACGGTTACAGCACCATCTTCATCTTGGAAAAATGTTGAAATAAGAGGTAGCATTGACTGAACCTTCCGGGTTGAGCGTCGCTAGAAAATCTGCTGTCGTCAGCTTCAATCCGGCGCTTCTTGGATCGTATCAGCTAAAAGTTTGTTGTTAGTTAATACGGTTGGCGGCGCACTGCTGCACCAGTTGAAAAAGCCACGCCACACGGGGCGCGGCTTAATCTTATTATGCTAAATCCAAGTGCGGATATCAGCCACCAGCAGACTGGCTGTTCAGTGTGTTTTCGATTTTGTTTGCAAGGCCGGTTGCGCCGTTGCTTACGGCTGTGCCGACAGCTAGACCCAGAACAACGATTGCTG
>UPTN01000040.1_pt1 | contig 63713 bp, 45 predicted proteins | sample 2160111 | NCBI WGS metagenome assembly UPTN01 (sample SAMN06265058, study PRJEB28932) | marine metagenome | isolation source: Columbia River Estuary | place: USA:Columbia River Estuary, USA | collected 2014-05-05
CCGCAAAGGAGCCAGGTTAATTCTATGGGCTTCGACTTCATCCATGGCTTCATTCAAAGCCTTGTCCAGCTTGTTGATCTGGGAGCGCAACTGCCTCTTGGCACTTGCAGCAGAAGTCTTGGCGAGCTTCTCTGATTTCTTCATGACATCGTTTTTATAACGCTCTGCACGGGTCTTGGCGCGCTGCAGATCGCGGGCTACCTTCTTTGACTCCCTGTCCAGAGACTTCAAGGTCTTTTGAGAAACCCTGACAAATTCGCGTTCGGCATTCTTGAACGCGCGCTCAAGTGCGGTAAGTTCTTTCGACATTTTTTCTACCTGCTATGTGGAATTAATGGAAAGTTCTGACCGTGAAACTCACGCCAAAACACCCACCGCAGCAGCAAATAATTTGCTGTGCTTGCCATCCAGTATAGCCAGACCGCTACGCAATTCCAGCAAAGGACCCAACTTCATGAATAAATCAAACACTATTCATCGTACTCAGGAACTTTTTCGACGCAGGGAGGCCAAAGAAAAACTCGAACTGGAGAACGCCTTTTACGGCCATGGAATCTCCTTTTTATTGAGGCTACCTGACTAATTTAAGAAGGCTATTGCGGAATTCGAGTTATAAAGTATGGTTACGTCAAGAACGCGCCTTTTCCCCGCGAGAAGAACGCGCACTGAACAACGCCCGGGATGGGCACATCCAGACACTGTCTATCCGGCGCGCAGGGCGGATTTTGGGTCAAAGGGAGCTACGTGCTAGTAAATAGATCCGAACTCACATCGTTCGAAAAATTCATTAGCCTGTTCACCACGATTCGTCCGGGTGAAGGCAGAAGCGTGGCCTGGCTTCTGCTACATGCTTTCCTGCTTATGTGCGCGTATTACCTGGTTCGAACAACCAGGGAAACCTTCATCCTTACCGAAGGGTCGGCCGCGCTACGAAGCTATGCATCTGGCATCCAGGCGGCGCTGCTAATTTTTATCCTGCCTCTTTACGGGATGCTTTTTCGCTTGCAAGACAAGTCCCTGCTGATTCAGCGAATCAACTTTATCCTCGCATTCAGCCTCATTCCTTTTTTCATCGCACACCAGATGGGCTTCCATATCGGTTTCGTCCTGTTTATCTGGACCGGGATCATGGCAGTAATGGTGACATCCCAGTTCTGGGCATTCGCAACCGACTTGTTAAACCCGAAAACCGGGCAACGCCTGTTCGCGGTAATTGGAATGGGAGTCAGCCTGGGCGCTCTGTTCGGGACAATCCTGGCCCGACATCTACTCGATCTTGTCGGCGCGGATGGATTGCTTATTGTCGCAGCTTTTGTGTTTCTATCGACACTGCCCCTGTCAAAGCTGTCCAATGATTCGGTACCCATAGAGAGCCGCCCGCCGCCGCTGGAGACCCAGGCGGACACCGTCCAGAAAATGTTCGGCGGCCTCGCCCTGGTATTGAAGGACCGCTACCTGATTTCCATCGCTGCCCTGGTGGTGCTGCTGAACTGGTCGGGTGCTACCGGCGAGTTCATTCTGAACGATTTCATCAAGGACGCCTCCATGGCGATGCCGGCGGTAGACCGGGAAATCTGGATAGGTAAATTTCAGGCAGGGGTCATGTTCTGGGTGACCTTGCTGAGCGCAGTCTTTCAACTGCTTTTTGTCTCCAGGATTATCATCAAGTTTGGAATCAGGGTGGCGCTGGCGGTCTCCCCGGCGATTTTCGTCGTCAGCTATATGGCTATGGGTTTGCTGCCACTTCTGGCCGTGACGCGGTGGGCAGTCATTGCAGTGAAGAGCCTGGATTACTCGCTACTCAACACTTGCCGAAACGCGCTGCTCCTTCCCACTTCAAGAACAGTGAAATACGAAGGGAAAACGGCGATCGACACACTGTTTTTCCGCGCCGGCGACCTGCTCTCCGCATTCACCGTGCTGATCGGCGTTGAATTTCTAAGATGGGGCCACAATGAATTCATAATCGTTAATATCGTGTTGGCCACATGTATGCTGGTGGTGTCTTTGTTCATCGGCAAATCTTATGCCCAGCGCATTGCCTTGCCAGAATTCAACTCCGCTCCGTTTGTCGGAGAGCAAATCCCAGACGCCACCATTTGCTCGGGCCGATGCACTCATCATGTCATTCCACCCAATGCCTTCCTGGACGATGATGCCGGAGAGGTGCTGACCATACGCGCCGAGCTGCACTGCGGCTCCTCGCTACCGGCCTGGGTGCGCCTGGACAAGCGCAGGCACGTGATTGAAGCAACGCCCCCCATGGGACACCGGGAAGAACTGGTAATACGCGTCATCGCAACGGATTACGACGGGCTGTTCACCAGCCAGACATTCAGGCTGATCATCGAAGACTAGTCGAACCCGTCACCCGAAACGACACCCGATTAAACGACGCCAAAGAGTCTTACTGATCAGCAGCCTGGTAGGATTTCAGCAACTTGTCCCGCCTGATAAGTATCTTTCTGACCTGGACCGGCTTGAGGTAACCGCGAGTTGCGATTTTCACATTATTTTCGGTTAATGTGGCCAGTCTTTTCGCCACCGCCGGGCGCACCACCAGGTGCGGACTCTTCCTTATGCTCTCCGGGAAGTTGTTGGAGGTCTCGAAAGAACGGGAGTGGTCGATCAAGACCATTCTCCAATAGCGCGGGTCGTAAGTATGATTCTGCTGGGTTCGATCCTGGTTGTAGATTAGGGCATCGAAGACCCTGAGCAGTTCATGCTGGGAAACCCTCGAACACCAGTCACCTGGAGCCAGTCCCTGCTCTTGCATATCGATCTGATTGACCAGGCCATCCACCCAGTACTGAAGCGAGCCTTCTTTTCCATCAACAACCCTCGGGACCGTTACCGGCACCAGCCTCAGATCAAGCAAGCGATCCAGGCCGTAGGCGGCAACCTCGTGATTCCAGCGATCACCCATGGCCTCGATTCTTCGACCCTTGCGGACTTCCTTGAAGTTCACGTCTTTGAATACTGCGCTTAACGCGATCCCATCCTTCTCAAGGTCAACTCGAAGGGGGTGGGTGACTCCGTGGCCCACATCAGACACTTTCACAATCTTTGCTGTCATGAGGAACTGCTCGAGTTCATCGTCTGTCAAGCCACCGGGACGATCACCCACGCGACGGGGCATTTCCAGCACAGCGCTGGAGAGGTCATGATCTTCATAGATGGCACTGAGATTTCCGCCCTCAACAACCAGGGCCGAGCCTCTGCCTCCTTGGTAAACACTTGAGAGCATTCCGGTATCCACCATGACCACCCGGCCCTCGAAGCGAGTTGTGATCAGGTTATCCGGGGTCACCGTATGACCAACCACCACCCGATTTACGCCCAACCTGGTCAACGCTGCATCGAGAATATCTTCCACGGTCAACGGGATGCATACGGAATCCTCCCGGGACCACAAAGGGCCATCCGGAGAGAATAGTTCCGCATGCGCAGCGGCGAGAAATCCTGCACCCTCCTCTTCAGGAAGCGCCATGGCGATATCAAATTTCTCATTGTAGCTGGCATAACCCTCTAGCCCCTTGGCCTGGACCAGGGCATTCCAGCTTGTCTCGTACGCGCGGAACATGTCATCCAGCTTCTGATTGGTACCTTCCAGGCCCAGATCCGCCACCATTTGAGGCAAGCCACCATGCACCAGGGCCATGTCGTTAATTACGATCATGTAGGGCAGGCTGCGTAACCACGCGCCGTAGGCACCCGTTTCCGACATTGCCAATTGGTGACCAAAAAACCCGGGGGGATATTTTTGATCAAACGTTTTTGTCCGCTGTTCCGGCAACAGGGTTTCGTAACGTAACTGTTCAGCCTCCCTTACCTCGGGCGTCTCAAGATCCCGGTAGGAAGAGAATTCGGCGGCACTCACATACTCGGTATCGGCGCTCATATTCATGAGCTCATGATTACCCATCAGGACGTGGACCCGTCCACCCGCGGCCCTGGCCTGCTCCTGTAGAGACATCAGCAGATCCATGATCTTCCTGGACTCGGCCCCCCTGTCCAGGAGATCACCAAGACTCACCAGGTGAGTCTTGCCTCCGGCCCACTTGGCATCCTCATCGAGTAAGCCAGACTTTTTGAGTACTTTGACAAGGGACTGGTGGGCACCGTGGATGTCTCCAATCACAACGACCTTTTCCACATCGCTGTATCTATACGTTTTCTTCTCTTCAGCCTGGGTCGGTTGCACCAGTTCATCTTCAACCTGAACCGTCTCCACCGGTTCAGCAGACCAACTCACATCCGGCACCAAGACCGGCACCAGGAAAAAGACGAGGAAATAGAATCTGGTTAAGAGTGAAATGACTGCACCCTCCAAGGCCGGTTAAGTCGACACAAATCCGTTAATAATTTACGACTGCCTATGAGTCTAGGTCGATTTCATTAATTTTTCTAAATATTTATTGTCCGATTTTTCTGATTAGGGCTTGGGCATTTATTTTTTGAAACTGCTAGGATTTATCTCACCATGCTGAAAGCGCTCACTAAAAAATACAAAACATGACCCAAGAATCTCTTCGATTATCGCCATTCGAACGACTGCTTTCTTTGTTTACCCGAATTCGCCCAGGCGAAGGCCGGGTGATCGCGTGGCTGCTTCTTAACGCCACCGTAATCATGTTGGCGTACTACCTTCTCAAGCCGGTTCGCGAGGCCCTGATCCTCACCGAAGGCGACGCGGCCCTGCGCACATACGCTACAGGGGCACAGGCGCTGGTTCTCATTCTCCTGCTGCCCTTGTACGGCATGCTGTTCCGTATGCAGAGAAAATCTCTGTTGATACAGCGCGTGTATTTCCTGCTGGCAATGGGCCTGCTTATTTTCTATGCCCTGGAAAATATCGGCCTGAATGTAGGCTTCGCTTTTTATGTGTACGCCGGGGCCGTGGGTGTAATGGTCACCTCTCAATTCTGGGCCTACGCCACGGACCTGTTCAGCGTAAGAGCGGGACAGCGATTGTTTGCCATCATTGCCTTCGGCATTTCGGTAGGCGGCTTGCTGGGCGCCCAGATTGCCAAATTCCTGTACCCATGGCTGGGGGCCGGCGGCCTCATGATGTTATCGGCCGGGCTGTTCCTTGCCTCTCTACCCCTGAGCCGATTTGCCGGCAACGCTGTCCCCGCCAGAGCCAGGGCAAAGCAAATCAGCCGTGCCGACAATATCATGACCAAGGCCCTGGGCGGTCTCGGACTGGTATTACAAGACAGGTACCTGCTGAGCCTGGCCACCCTGGTGGTGATGCTCAACTGGATCACCACTACCGGTGAGTACGTAATGTCAGATTACGTCGTGCAGCTTTCTATGACGCTACCCGAAGGCGAGAGACAGGCCATGATCGCCGCATTCATGGGTGATCTTTTCTCATGGATAACGATCTTCAGCAGCGGCATTCAACTGCTTCTCGTTTCCCGGATCATCATCACTTTTGGGGTCAAGGTCGCAGTAGCCATACCGCCTTTGATCTTCGCAATTTCCTTTGTGGGTATGGCTGCAATACCGGCACTGATAGTCATGAAGTGGGGTGTCATCGCCATCAAGAGCCTCGACTATTCGCTACTCAACACCTGCAGAAATGCGCTGTTGCTACCCGCAAGCAGGGAAGCAAAATATGAGGCCAAGACCGCAATCGATACGTTTTTCTTCCGTTGCGGAGACCTGGTGGCGGCGGGTACCGTATTCATTGGCGCAGACTTGCTCGGCTGGGGACATCGTCAGTTCCTGGTCTTTGACGCAATCCTGGCGTTAGTGATGGTCGCCATCGCCATATCCGCCGGCAGGGAATATGCCCGGAAAGCGGAGCGACCGGAATTCCAGAGCGCACCGGAACCGGGCAGATAAGCTTACGAAGTTTGTCAGTGGTCGCCGGAGGTTTCCGGCTCAGTCGATCCCGGGACCTCAGCCAGGTAGTCACGCAAAAGAATATCGCGCCTGGCCATAAGGGTACGCACCTGACTCAAGTTAAGGTATGGCCTTGTGGCGGCCAGCACCGACTCCTCTGTCAGGGCCTCCAGGCGTTTCGCCATGGCAGGTGTCACCACCAGGTACTCAGACTCAATTTTGTCGAGAATTCTTGGCCTTGCTGCAAAGGCTCGGGAATGGTCGATAAGGATCAACTTCCAGTCAGATTTTTCAAATGCCAGGTTCTCCTGGGTCCGATCCAGGTTGTGAACCAGCGCATCGAATACCTTCAGAACCTGGTACTGGGGAAGCATTTCGCACCAGTTCCCCGGTGCCTTGCCCGCCTCGGAGACAGTTCTCCAGTTCATCAACCCGTGAACCCAGAACTGCAATGAGCCTCGCTTGCCCTCCACCTCGCGCTCCACGGTAACCGGAACAGCTTCCAGGCCCATAAGTCGATCGAGCTTGTAGGCGGCGACTTCGTTACGCCAGTGATCAGCGAATTCAACGATGGTGTTGCCCATACGTTGTTCTTTAAATCTTACGTCCTTAAAGATGGCCTGCAACTGGATACCGTCCCGCTCAAGGATCACTTTTTTTGGCTTGGTAATTCCCTTACCCAGGTATTCAGCGAGCACGATTTCCGCTTCACTCAAAAACACCTCGAGCTCATCATCACTCATGGAGGCGGGCCTGGAACCCACCTGCCGGGGCAAAGGTAATATCTTGTGTCCACCACCCTGCCCAAGGTAGAAGGCCGAATTCACACCCTTCTCCACCACCAGTGCCGAAGCAATACCCCCGGTATACACGCTGTTCAGCATTCCGGTATCGATCATGATGACCTTGCCGTTCAGTCGACTGGAAATGTGCTTGTTAAAGGTAACCGTATGCCCCACAACCAACTGGCTGGCACCCAGGGCCGCAAGAGATGCGTCCAGGGTTCCCTCCACCGTCACAGGCAAACACATACTGTCTTCACGCGCCCACAAAGGGCCCTCAGGAGAAAACAGTGGCTTCCAGTAAAGCTTTCTGAATTTTTCAGCTTCCGGAAGGGTGGACGCCTCAGACAGCCGTGGGCGCTGCCTGAATGTCGCGGGCAACACCAGGCCGATATCTTTGCTGACCACCGCCCACAACTCGTCGTACTGGGAAATTGCCTCGGCCATGGACCGATTGGTGCCTTCCAGCCCCTGCTCCGCCACCAACCTGGGCAGTCCACCATGAGTGAAAGCCTTGTCGTTGATAACAATCAGGAACGGCAGCGTACGCAACCACTTTCCATATTTGCCTTCGCTGGAGAAAGCCTTGCGGTGACCGAAGAAACCCGGGGGATAAAGCTGGTCAAAATCCGAGTCCCGACGCTCTTCCGGATTCTGGTCAAAGTACTCGCGCACAGCCAGTCGTTCTTTTGGATCTTCCATGTCCTGGTAGGAAAGAAATTCCTGGGGGCTGACATTACGAAGATCACCAGTCAGGTTCATGAGCTCATGATTGCCCAGCAACACATGCACCTTACCGCCGCTCTTGGCCGCCTCTTTCTGCAGACGCATCAGCAGGTCCATTATCTTGCGTGAATCCGCACCGCGATCCAGAAAGTCCCCCAGGCTCACAAGGTTTGCTTTCCCACCGGACCATTTCAGTTTGCCGTCGACGAGCCCGACCTCGGCCAGTAGTGCTGAATAACTGTCAAATGCGCCGTGGGAATCACCAATCACCACCAGACGTTCACTTGTCTCGTAGCGGTAGGTCTGCGCCAACGCAGTCGGAGACACCCAAACCAGGGCGAGCAGGCACAGCAAGCTCGCTTTTTTCCACAGTCGCTTCAGCAAAGCACTTTCTCCAGTCTCTGGTTATTCGTTTTCAGTCAGCTCTTCGGACAGCCCGGACAAGAGCGAAATCAGCTCTTGCCCGTTTCACCCAATGCATTATTTCATCAATTTCAAGCTGAAATAGGCGTATTCCAGCGCTGCACGGTAGGCCAGCTGGTCCTGGTTGGCCGCCCCGCCATGACCACCTTCCATGTTTTCGTACATCAAGAAACTGTTGCCGTACTCACGCATCCTGGCAGCCATTTTCCTGGCGTGCCCCGGATGCACCCGGTCATCCTTGGTAGAGGTATAGAACAGCACCTCAGGGTACTTCACTCCCGGCTTCAGTGCCTGGTAGGGCGAATAAGTCTCAAGGTAGGCACGCTCGACAGGTACGTCCGGATTGCCGTATTCACCCATCCAGCTGGCACCGGCCAGCAGCCGGTGATAGCGCAGCATATCCAGCAACGGCACACCGCAATCGATGGCCGCATACAAGTCCGGGCGCTGGGTTAGCACTGCACCCATCAGCAACCCACCGTTAGAGCGACCGATAGCGCCGAGTTTCTCCGGCGTGGTCACGCCAGTCTCAACCAGGGCTTCACCGATGGCGAAGAAATCTTCGTAAGCCAGGTGCCGGTTTTCTTTCAGGGCTGCCTGGTGCCAGGCCGGACCGTATTCACCGCCACCACGAATATTGGAGAGCACCAGCACACCACCGCGAGCCACCCACATGCGACCGGCCAGGGCGCCATGTTGGGGCCGTGCATTCTCGTCATAGTATTCGGGCAAAATTGGAACCAGGAAACCGCCATATCCGTACTGGATGGTGGGCGCGTTGCCATTGGCCAGCACGTCCTTGCGACCCATCACGAAATAGGGAACCCGGGTTCCATCCTTGCTGATCGCGAATCGCTGGGAAACTTCCACGTCCGAGGCATCGTAGAACGCCGGCAGCGAGTACGCCTGCTCCAGGCTCCCATCAGGGCTGGCCAGGTACAGACTGTCGGGAACGGTCAGGCTCTCAAAACTCACGAGCAGGCTGTCATCGTCGCCGCTCACAGAAACCAGGGTCACCACGCCGTTATCAGGCAGGTCCAGGGTACGCGCAACCCAGTCGCCGTCTATCTTTTCCAGTTGCCGGGCGCGCCCGATCACGTTGTCCAGGATCTGCAGGTGAACCATCTTGTCCCCCAGCATCACCTCGCTGACCGCCTCGCCCCGGGCCGGCTGATACACCAGCTCCGTCGAGAAATCGGCCGGATCGATGGTGACCACCGATCCCTGGGCAAAGGTCTGGCCATCATGGGACCAGTCCTCGTCTACCCGCACAACCAATTCCCCCTTCAGCATGCCCGCTACTGCTGCATGCAACGGCAGGGGTATCTGCCTCAACCCCTGCTCTTCCAACAAGAAAAACTCGCTCTCAAAAAACGTTACTGCCCGATTGATGAGGGTAAACCGGTGGTCACCGTCTCGCAGGACGCTCACGAACGGACTTACATCGGACTCCGGACTGGTGAAAACTTCGCCGGCATCCGCAATATCACCACCCCTTATCCAGCGCTTGTAAATCCGCGGATAACCCGATTCTGTCAGGCTGCCAGGACCCCAGTCGGTGGCCACCAGCAGGGTGTTCTCATCTTCCCAGGCAAGACGGCTCTTAGCCTCGGGCAGCGTGAAGCCCCCGTCCACAAATGCCTTGTCCTCAACCGAGAATTCCCGGTAAACCGTCGCATCCTTGCCACCCCGTGACAGGGCTACCATGCACAGCTTGTACTCCGGCGACAGGCAGGGATAGGCGCCTGAGAAAATCCAGTTTTCCCCCTCGCTCTCGGCCAGGGCATCCACATCCAGCAGCACCTCCCACTGGGGCTCCCCTGAACCGAAACTGGCCAGGCTGGCCCGGCGCCACAGGCCCCGCACGTGCTCTTTGTCCTGCCAGTGGTTGTAGACGTAGTCACCTTGAATGCTTACCAGGGGAATTCGTTCGCTGGAGTTGAGGACTTCGCGGGCTTCCTGGTACATGGCCTGGAACTCTGGCTGGCCTTCCAGGATTACCTTGCTGCGAGCGTTCTCGGTTTCAACCCACTGAAGACTCTTTTCGCCTTCAACCTCTTCTAGCCACATATAGGGGTCTTCCTGGCGTGTCGCACATGCCGTCAGGACAACGGCCAGGACCAGGAAAAAAGTTGAAAAAGCAGCAAGACGTTTCATAAAAACCTCTGAATAACGGGTAAGTCTGATTGCATAAATCGGAAATGATACGGGCAGCAATCATACCGAACCATACGGACGGGTACGTAGGCGAGGCGAAAACTGCTCTTTTTCGCCCCCCGAGGCGCTTCTCCACCGGCGCTAAAAACAGCAAAAATCCTACAGAAATCACCGGACTGTGACCGGGTTCGGGGTTTTTCGGATGGAATCAATGTAAATTTCAGCGGTAACTGGCATTCAGGCGAATTTTCAGCATTTCGAATCACATGAATAACTTATCGTTAAGCCACCCCAAGGTAGGCAGAAAGGCCCGGTTTCGCACCCGGGTTTCTGGCCTTGCCCAGACTCTTCGGCGCAGAATCGCCGGGCAGATCTCCGGCGGTTTGCTGGGACTTTTGTGCATCTGCTACCCGGCTATCGCCAGCCAGCCAGCAGCCTTTCAGCAAGAACATGAATCGGCGATTCTTGCCGCCCGATCCGGACAGTTCAGCGAAGCACTTGATCAGTTGCACCGTCTGCGCCTTGAGTACCCCCAGGCCAGATCGTTGTTGATAGACGAAACCCTGGTCCTCGCCTGGGCCAACAGGGATCAACAGGTTGTGGACAATGGGTCCCAGCTGAACCTGGCCAGCGACCCCATACCGGTGATCACCACGGTGGCCAAGGCATACCGTAACCTGAAAGAATTTGATAACGCCGTCCGCTGGTATCACGGGGCCCTCAACCGACAGCCGGATAACCTTGATGCCCGGCTTGGCCTTGCGATGACTCTGGCGGATGGCAAGCGCTACGAAGAAGCCATTACGGAATTGGGAAACCTCCCTGAGTCCCAGCGAAATTCCGCTCCCGCTCTCGAGGTTCACGCCTACATACTCAAGAGTCAGGGCAAGACTGTTCAGCGCCTGGTCATTTACGATGCCTTGCTTGCCCTGGACCCCGCCTCGCAAAAAGTACTGCGTGAAAAGGCCCTGCTGCTACGCGAAATGATGCTCCCGGAATTCGCCCTGGAACTGGCTAGCCAACACCCCGGCATTCTCAGCCAGGAAGAGATGGACAACCTCAAGGGCGACCAGCTTGCACTGTCGATTCGCAGCGCCGCTCGAACTTACTCCGCACCTGGCAGCGAATCAGCGAACAGTGAAAAGGCCCTGACCACACTGGATAAGCATATCGCCACCGTCCCGCCCGGCACACCGCTTTACAGGCGCCTGCGTACCGACCGCCTGGTCGCCCTGGTAGACGCGGGGCATGATGCCGAAGCGGTGGCCGAATACGAATTACTGACCGCCGAGGGCATGCAGCCGGCTGGTAATATTCGCTTCGCCGCCGCCCGGGCCTACCTGGCCAATGGCCAGACTGACACCGCCCTGCTCCTGCTGACAGAGTGCCTCGCCGCCGAACCGGACAACCTGGATTACCAGGCGGAATACTTTTACGGACTACTGGAATCAGGACAACTGGACCAGGCCATCGCCTACGCCGACGCCCTGCAGGCCAGGCAATCCCCAGGCCAGCAGGGAACCGACCAGGCAGGCAACCTCTACATGAGCGCCCGCCTGCGTTCGATTCTCGCCCGCTCTTACGCAGACCAACTGGACCAGGCCCAGGCGGAACTGGAAGCAATAACCCGCGAGGCACCCAATAACGTGGATGCCCGACAGGAACTGGCGTCCATATACCTGTGGCGAGGCTGGCCAGACAAGGCACTGGCCCAGTATCAGCAAATTCTTACCATGTACCCGGAACACCTGGGGGCTCGGGCCGGCTGGACCCGCGCACAGCTTGCCCGCCAGGACTACCCGGCAGCCGCCGGGGCGATTAAAAACCTCCAGAAAGACTATCCTGGAAGCCGGCCGGTGAGGCAGCTGGCCCGGACCTGGAGTCTCCACGAGAAAAGCCAGTTGGTGGTTCAAGCCTCTACCGGTGACAGTACCGGCGATACTTTCGGCAGCCGGCAATACACCCTGCAGGGCTGGTGGTACACACCGCCGAAATATGACTGGTTCCGTTTTTATGCCCACACTTTCGACAGCTTAGCCCAATTCCCCGAAGGCGATGGTCAACGCTCGCGCATCGCAGCAGGCGCCGAATACAGACGACCAGGCTGGAACGCCCGCACCGAGGTAAGCGCCCGACGCTGGGGCGGCGACGCGGGTCTGCACGCCGAACTAAACTGGCGCATCACAGACCTGTGGACGGTGGGTGCCAGCGGCGAACTGAACAGTTACGAGACGCCCCTGCGGGCTGATCTCAATGATGTGAGCAGCGACCAGGTGGCATTTCGAGCCAGGTACAACGCCAACGAATCCCTGTCCCTGGGAAGCACCCTTACCCTGGCCAGCTTCGATGACGGAAACCGACGTCGCGGCTTGTCGGTCTACGGCCGGCAAAGGGTGGTGAACAATACCTGGTTCAAACTGGACGGCACCGGATCGGCTTATTTTTCCAGCAACTCTGAAGAGCTGGCCAGTTACTACAATCCATCCAGCGATCGTTCCCTGACAGTCGGCGCGGACATGCGCTGGATCGTTTTCAGGGGCGCCGATCGCGGCCTTTACCATCGACTGCACCCCCAGGTCGGCAGCTATTACCAGGACGGTTACGGAAGCAATCCCATCTGGAGCCTGGAATACGAATTCGGTATGCGCTTCAACGACAGTTGGTCACTCAACCTGGGCGCCCGACGCGGTCGGCATGCCTATGACGGTGGAATGGAAACCAGCAATACACTGTTGCTTGGACTGGAGGGGCGCCTGTGATCAAGCGTTACCTTCTTGGCATCCTGATGCTGCTTTCAACCGGACTCGCCCTGGCACAGTCTGGACCCTTGCATGTAATCACCTACCACGATGTCACAGACGAACAGGGCCAGGACAGCATGGCCGTCACCACCAGCGCCCTGGTCGAGCACTTTCGCTGGCTTCGGGACAACGACTTCCACCCGGTAAGCATGGACCAGGTGGTCGCAGCGAATAACGGCGGAGACGCCTTGCCGGCAAACCCGGTGCTGCTGAGTTTTGACGATGGCCTGATCAGCACGTACACCCGCGTCTACCCGCTGCTCAAGCTGTTCAACTACCCGGCCGTTTCAAGCCTGGTCACCGATTGGGTCGACGGTGAGAAGACCATCGACTATGCCGGGCAACAACGAAGTCGCTCGGACTTCGTAAGCTGGGAACAAATTCGGGAAATGCAGGACTCGGGCCTGGTGGAGTTTGCCTCCCACAGCCATGCAATGCACCAGGGAATTATGGCCAACCCCCAGGGCAACACCCAGCCCGCCGCAGTGTCCCTGCTCTATAGCGACGGCAAATACGAGAGTCGTGAAGACTATACGAATCGAATCATCACCGATCTGCAGACCAGCTCGAAAATCATCGCCAGCCACACCGGGCGCGCCCCCAGGGTAATGACCTGGCCCTACGGCGCCCACAACAAGATCACCGTTGAACTTGCCCGGCAAAGCGGCATGCCCTGGTCGCTGACCCTGGAACCGAATTTTGGCAACCAGCCCGGCAGCACCGTCCTGCACCGACACCTGATCAACAACAACCCCGGCATCCGGGAACTGGCGACCATGCTGTTAAGGCCCCCTGCCCCGCCCCTGGTCCGGGCCGCCCAGATTGACCTGGATTACGTTTACGACCCGGACCCGGCTCAGCAGGAACGCAACCTGGGCGTGCTCGTGGAGCGCATCCACCAGTTACAAATCAGTCATGTCTTCCTCCAGGCATTTTCCGACCTGGATGGAGATGGGGGCGCGGAAGCCCTGTATTTCCCCAATCGTTATCTCCCCATGCGCTCGGACCTGTTTAACCGGGCGGCCTGGCAACTGAAAACCCGGGCCGGCGTGCGGGTATACGCCTGGATGCCAATCCTCAGTTTCACCGGCGATACTATCGACCCTGCATGGCGGGTACTGCAGGCAGGCGCCAAAGGCGAGACCCTGGATACCAATGCAGAACCCAGGCTTTCCCCTTTCAATCCTGACGCCAGGGCGGTAATCACGGGCATTTATGAAGACCTGGCCCGCCACGCGCGTTTTGATGGACTGCATTTTCACGACGATGGTCGACTCAACGAACTGGAAGACGCCAGCCCCGACGGCATCAGGGCATACCAGGACCTGTACGGCGAAGCTCCCGACCTGCTGAGGTTGAAAAGCAACCCCCGGGTCGCCCAGCGCTGGGCGACTCTGAAGACCCTCACCCTGTTGGAATTTACCGATCAACTGGCCAAGGTTGTCGGCAACTACCAGGCCGGCATGAAAACCTCGCGCAACATGTTTTCCCCGGCCCTGTCTGGCACAGACGGGGCTCGCCTGCTTGCCCAGGACTACACCCGATTCCTCGGCCACTATGATTTCGTCACGGTCATGGCGATGCCCTACCTGGAAAACATTGACAACCCCGGGGAGGCGAAACGCTACTATCATGAGTTGGCAGAACGCGCCCTGGCTCACGGCAACGGCGCATCAAGAACCATATTCCAACTTCAGACTATGGACTGGCGAAACAAACGCCAGATACCGTCGCTGGAATTGAAAAACACCTTCAGATTGCTGCAATCACTGGGCATCAGAAATCTGGCCTACTACCCGGACGACTTCCTTAAAAATCACCCTGACCAGGCAGAACTGCGCCAGGGCATATCTGTGGCTGAGTTCCCCGCAAGGAGCCAGCCATGAGCATTGAAGGCGTGGTCGAGGGCCTGCTGGAATTTGCCTTTTATTACCCACTGTTCATGACCTACGTGTGGATGATCGGTGCGGTGTACTACTTTTATTACCGGGAAAATTCAGATCACCGCCGCTACGATAATCCGCCGGAACTGAAGAAAACCCCACCGGTGACCTACCTGGTGCCTTGTCATAACGAGGGCGATAACGCCCGGGAAACAGTGCAGGCGCTGCTTGAGCAGGATTACCCCGAGTTCGAGATCATTGCGATCAACGACTGCAGCGGGGATAGCACCGGGGAAATTCTCGACGAAATCGCCGCCGCCGAACCCCGGGTGCGAGTCATCCACTTTGATCAAAACCAGGGCAAGGCTATGGGTCTGCGCATGGGCGCCCTGGCCTCACGCCACGAAATCCTGGTCTGCCTGGACGGGGACGCCCTGCTGGACAAACATGCCACTCGATGGATTGTTCGTCACTTCAACGACGGTCCACGGGTGGGCGCAGTGACCGGCAACCCGCGAATTCGAAATCGAAGCTCCCTGCTGGGCAAAATCCAGGTCGGTGAGTTCTCCTCGATTATTGGCATGATCAAGCGGGCCCAGAGAATCTATGGGCGCGTCTTCACCGTGTCCGGCGTGGTGGCGGCCTTTCGCAAATCCGCCCTGCAAAAAGTCGGCTACTGGGATCTGAACATGATCACCGAGGACATCGATATCAGCTGGCGACTACAGTCCAACCACTGGGATATTCGCTACGAACCCAACGCCCTATGCTGGATCCTGATGCCGGAAACACTCAAGGGCCTGTGGCGCCAGCGCCTGCGCTGGGCCCAGGGCGGCCTGGAGGTTTTCCTGCGCTACTGGCCGTCTTTAATGAACTGGAAGAAACGCCGAATCTGGCTGGTGGTCCTGGAACTCGTGGTGAGTACCGCCTGGGCACACTTGATCGCGCTTATTTTCCTGGTAGCGACCGTGGGCCTGTTCATCGAGCTCCCGCCTGTACTGCGCGGCGCGGCCTTCCTGCCCGGCTGGGCGGGCGTGGTGCTGGGCGCCACCTGCCTGCTCCAGTTCGGCATCTCACTGGCCATCGACAGCCGTTACGAACCCCGCCTTGGGCGTTATTACTACTGGATGATCTGGTACCCCATGGTCTATTGGACCATCCAGACTGCTGCCACCCTTGTCGCCCTTCCAAAGGCCTTACGCAAGCCCCGGGGCACCCGCGCTATCTGGACAAGTCCGGATCGCGGCATCCGGATTAAGTAGGCGCGAGGCAATGGTTAATTCATCACAACCCCCAATTATCGATGTTCCTCACTTGCTGTCCCGAAGCAGGCGCAGGAAGGAGGCAGCGTTCACCGCTCTCATGTGGTCGCTGTATGCCTATCTCTGGACGCCGCTGATCAGCTTGCTGGCATGGTGGGCCGGTCTGGATATCGCCTACGAATCCATGATCGTGGATGGTGGCTGGCAGGGACTGGTATTTGTGCTGCGATGGTACATCGTCAGTATCACCCTTATTTTCATCATCATCGCCGCCTGGTCCAGCAGCAACCGACGACGATTCCGCAACAACGAAAGACGACACTCAATACCCCCGGTCAGCGACCAGGAATTGATGTTTGACTTTGGTGTTGCGTCGGGTCAGTTGGAAATGATGCGTTCGTCGAGTGTGATGTCGATCAATCTGGATGAAACCGGAAACATCAATTTAATTACTGCCGCATCCACCTCGGTGGCGAAGAAAACAGAAATGCCACAATCACTGCCGGGAACAGGATCCGCGAATTAATCAGGTCCGCCTGCACGAGAACCAGGCCGGGATATAGCAGCAACCCCGCCACGGCAAAATACATGGCGATGCTCAAGAAACGCTGTAATTGATAATGCCAAGGCATCCGGCCACCCCTTGGGTTGTGCCATTAAACTTATCCAGAGGACTCCTAGTATAGGCCTGAATTCACAGGGCAGGTCAAAAACACTGCGCAATCCTCCTCAGTGAACACATTTGCTGCATCGCAATAGTTTTTCCGAACGCAGTGCAAAACCTATGCTTCAGGGTCAAAAATTCAAAATCGCGACCACCAGCACACACCATTTTTCCCAGCCATGTAAAATATGCCACCACGCTTGGAGGGTTCGGGCTTTCAGACCCGCCTCCAGAACTAAGTAGAAGGTTGAGCCAAACATGATTCAAAAATCCCGTTTGCACATTCCGCATCCGCCGGCCAGGCCGGGGGATAAACCGGATTTCAGTTACCTCCAGATCTCCCAGCCGGGCGAGGTCATGCGACCGGACGTGAACACTCACGCCATGGATATGACGGACCTTGCCCACAGCATGGTTCGAGTTCTGAAGGATGACGGTAAAACCACCGGTCCATGGAACCCACACCTGGAACCCGAGGTGCTGCAGGTTGGCCTACGCCACATGATGCTCACCCGGGCGTTCGACGAGCGCATGCAGAGAGTGCAGCGGCAGGGCAAGATTTCCTTCTACGTGAAGTGCACGGGTGAGGAAGCTGTCGCAGTAGCCCAGACCATGGCATTGCTTCCGGGAGACATGCTATTCCCGTCCTACCGGAACCAGGGACTGCAGGTTGCCCGTGGGCGCAAGCTGGTGGACCTGATGTGCCAGTGCCTGTCCAACACTCGGGATATGTGTAAAGGGCGGCAAATGCCCATCATGTATCACAGCAAGGAAGGCAACCTGTTTTCCATCTCGGGAAACCTGACCACCCAGTATCCCCAGGCAGTTGGCTGGGCCATGGCTTCGGCCATGAAAGGCGAGGACAACCTGGCGGCAACCTGGATTGGAGACGGCAGCACGGCGGAGCCTGATTTCCACCATGCCCTGACCTTCGCCTCGGTTTACCAGGCACCGGTGATCCTCAACGTGGTGAATAACCAGTGGGCAATTTCGACCTTCCAGGCATTTGCCGGCGGCACACGCGTACCCTTCGCCGCTCGCGGCCTGGGCTACGGCATCCCTGGCATCCGGGTAGACGGCAACGACTTCCTGGCGGTTTACGCGGTTACCGCGTGGGCAGCCGAACGCGCCAGGACAGGCGCTGGTCCGACTCTCATCGAGCACGTGACCTATCGCGCCTCGGCTCACTCCACCAGCGATGATCCGTCGCGATATCGTCCCAAGGACGAATTCGAAGCGTGGCCGCTGGGAGATCCCATCACGCGCCTGAAGCAGCACCTTATCCAGTTGGGCGAATGGAGCGAAAAACAGCACGAGGCCCTGGAAAAAGAACTGGAGAAACACGCGCTGGAAAGCTGGAAAGAGGCAATCACCTACGGAACCATGACCGAGGGCCCCAGCCTGGATCCAAGCAATATGTTTGAAGATGTCTTCAAGGAAATGCCAGAGCACCTGAAGAAGCAACGCGAACAAATGCTCGCCGAGGGAGACAAGTAGTCATGGCACAGATGAATATGATCCAGGCCCTTAACTCCGCCATGGATATCGCCCTGAGCAAGGACCCCACGGTCGTGCTGATGGGCGAGGACATTGGCTACTTCGGCGGCGTATTCCGCTGCACCGAGGGACTCCAGAGAAAGCATGGTGAGCACCGGGTGCTGGACGCCCCTATCGCCGAGGGCGGCATTGTCGCCACGGCAATCGGCATGGGCGTAAACGGTCTGCGACCGGTGGTAGAAATCCAGTTTGCCGACTACATCTACCCGGCGTTCGACCAGATTGTTTCCGAACTTGCCCGCCTGCGTCATCGCAGTGCAGGCGACTTCTACGCACCGATTACCATCCGCACTCCCTGCGGCGGCGGTATTCGTGGAGGCCAGACTCACTCCCAGAGTCCCGAGGGCATATTCACCCATGTCAGCGGTATCAAGGTGGTCATGCCGTCTAACCCCTACGACGCCAAGGGCATGCTGCTCAGCGCCATCGAGGATGACGACCCGGTAGTGTTCTTTGAACCCAAGCGCATCTACAACGGTCCGTTTGATGGCGACCCGGACAAGCCGGCCAGGCCCTGGAGCACTCACGCCAAGGGCGAGGTGCCCGAGGGGCATTACACAGTACCCATCGGCAAGGCAGAGATCGTGCGCCCGGGTAATGCCGCCACAATCATCACCTACGGAACCATGGTGCACGTGGCAGAAGCTGCCGCCGAGAAGAGCGGTATTGATGCAGAGATTATTGATGTCCGCAGCATGGCGCCGCTGGATGTCGCCACCCTGCGCGCCTCAGTGCAAAAAACCGGACGCTGCGTGATCGTGCACGAGGCCACCCGATTTGGCGGCTACGGTGCCGAGCTCTCAGCAACGGTCCAGGAAGAATGCTTCTGGCACCTGGAAGCTCCAATCCAGCGCGTGACCGGTTGGGATACGCCTTATCCTCATGCATTTGAGTGGGAATACTTCCCCGGTCAGAAACGTATCATCAAGGCTTTACACGCCGTTCTGGAGGCTTGATATGAGTACCTATGTTTTCAAGCTGCCGGACCTGGGTGAAGGCACTGTAGAAGCGGAAATCGGCGAGTGGCATGTCAAAGTCGGTGATGTGGTGGCCGAAGACCAGATCATCGTGGACATGATGACCGACAAGGCCGCGGTGGAAATTCCCTCCCCGGTAGGCGGACGGATTACTGCACTGAATGGCGAAGCCGGCGACATGGTCGCGGTGGGATCCGAATTGATCGTATTCGATACCGATGCAGACGCCGTCCCGGCGGAGACCACTCCAGCCGAAGACAAGCAAGCTGAAGCGCCTGCTCCGGTTGTGGCAGCGGCGGTTGCCCCGGCCCCTGCCGTGGAACGCGATGCTGGTGAAAAGGCCCTGGCCTCGCCGGCAATCCGCCGTCGCGCACGAGAGGCCGGTATCGACCTGTCTGTGGTGCCCGGATCAGGCGCCAAGGGTCGTATTTCACGTGAAGACTTCGACGCCTTCGCAGCGGGTCACGCACGCCCGACCGCCCCGGCACCGGCCTCGCGGCAACAGGCCACAGGCATCGAGGAAATCAAGGTCATCGGCATACGCAGGGTGATCGCCAAGCGCATGGCCGAAGCCAAGCGAAACATTCCTCACTTCTCCTACGTTGAAGAAGTGGATGTCACCGAACTGGAAGCCCTGCGCAAACACCTGAACGGACGTAAGGATGCGGACAAACCCAACCTGACGTACCTGCCCTTTCTTGCCCTGGCCCTGGCCCGGGTCCTCAAGAGCTTTCCCCAGTGCAACGCGCTTTACGACGAGGAGCGCGGCGTGATCGTGCGTCACCAGGCGGTGCATGTGGGCGTCGCGACCCAGACACCGGACGGCCTGAAGGTTCCCGTTGTGAAACACGTGGAAGCCCTGTCCTTATGGGGCGCCGCCAGCGAAATGCGCCGGGTTTCCGAGGCCGCGAAAGAAGGCACGGCCAGCAAGGCGGAACTGACCGGTTCGACGATTACGATCACCAGCCTGGGTAAATTGGGAGGCATCGCGTCCACCCCGATTATCAATGCCCCGGAACTGGGTATCATCGGCGTGAACAAGGCGGTAGAACGGCCGGTAGTGCTTAATGGCGCCATCACCGTGCGCAGGATCATGAACCTGTCCACCTCCTTCGATCACCGCTTCGTCGACGGCTACGATGCCGCGGCAATGGTGCAGGAACTCAAGAACATGCTTGAGCATCCGGCCAGCATCTTTGTTGACGAAAACTAAAGGCAAATAAAAAGCCGGTGAGGTTTCCCTCACCGGCTTTTACCTTTTCTTCCAGATCCAAACGTTATTTACGCTTGCCCCCTGGTTTACCCCTGGTGGACCGGGCAGGTTTTCTGCCACCGTCATCCCGCGGGGGAAGACCCGTGTGCTGGGTAAGAATCTTCTGTTTACCCGTGCGTTTCTGGTGAGCCTGTTCTGAATTTTTCCTGCGAGGCGCCCGATAGTCACGACCGGCATCCGGTTGGGTCGCGGGGACCAGGTGGCGATCGCCATCACCAATCAAGTCGGCACGCCCCATTTTACGCAGGGCCTCGCGGATCAACTCCCAGTTATTGGGATCGTGATAACGCAGCAGGGCCTTGTGCAGTTTACGCTGCTCGGGATCCTTTACCGGCTCCACACCATCGCTCTTGTAACCCACCTTGCGCAACGGATTCTTGCCCGAGTGATACATGGCGGTAGCGGTGGCCATGGGAGAAGGATAAAACGCCTGGACCTGGTCAGCCCTGAAGTTGTTCTTCTTCAGCCACAATCCAAGATTGATCATGTCTTCGTCGGTGGTACCCGGATGGGCGGCGATGAAGTACGGAATCAGGTACTGCTCTTTGCCCGCCTCTTTCGAGTATTTCTCGAACAACTTCTTGAAACGGTCGTAGGTGCCTATGCCCGGTTTCATCATCTTGGACAACGGACCGTTCTCGGTATGTTCCGGGGCGATTTTTAAATAACCGCCAACATGATGGGTCACCAGTTCCTTCACGTATTCGGGGTCTTCCACCGCCAGGTCATAACGAAGCCCCGAAGCAATCAGGACTTTCTTAACGCCCGGCAATTCCCGGGTCTTGCGATACAACTGGGTCAGGGCCGAGTGATCGGTATTCAGGTTCGGGCAGATTCCCGGGTAGACGCAACTGGGCTTGCGGCAGGCGGCCTCGATTTCCTTACTCTTGCAGGCAATCCGGTACATATTGGCCGTAGGGCCACCCAGGTCGGATATAACCCCGGTAAACCCGGGGACTTTGTCCCGGATCTGCTTGACCTCATTGAGAATGGACTCCTCGGAACGGTTCTGGATGATCCGCCCTTCGTGCTCGGTGATAGAGCAGAATGTGCAGCCGCCGAAACAGCCACGCATGATATTCACCGAGAAGCGAATCATCTCGTAGGCAGGAATTTTCTTTCCCTCGTACGCCGGGTGCGGGACCCGGGCATAGGGAAGACCAAAAACGTAATCCATTTCCTCGGTAGACAGGGGAATGGGCGGCGCATTCATCCACAGGTCCACATCACCATGCTTCTGCACCAGCGCCCGGGCGTTCCCCGGATTGGTCTCCATGTGCAGAACCCGGTTGGCATGGGCATACAAGACCGCATCATTACGCACTTTTTCAAAGGACGGCAGACGAATCACGGTCCGGTCGCGATCTCGCCGGGGGTGAGGATTGAACTGCAGTGCCTGCGCGCCTGAATCCTCTCCAGGAACCCCGTACAGGGCGTCATCACGGCGCTGCTTTTCACAGGCGTCCATTTCGCGAACGTTCACGTAGGGATTAACAATGCGATCAATTTTGCCCGGCCTGTCTATCCGGGTTGAATCAATTTCCCACCATTCCCTGGGCGTGTCCTTGCGAACAAATGCAGTGCCTCGAATATCGGTGATCTTGGAAATCTCCTCACCACGGGCCAGTCGGTGGGCAACCTCAACCACTGCCCTCTCGGCATTGCCATACAGCAGCAGATCAGCGGTCGCATCCATCAGGATGGATCGGCGCACGCTGTCCTGCCAGTAGTCGTAATGGGCAATTCGACGCAGGGACGCCTCGATGCCACCCAACACCACCGGCACATCCGGCCAGGCTTCCTTGCACCGCTGGCTGTAAACCAGGGAGCAACGATCCGGCCGACTGCCGCCCAGCCCACCGGCCGTATAGGCATCATCAGAGCGGGGCTTTCGTTCTGCGGTGTAGCGGTTAATCATCGAATCCATGTTGCCGGCGGCTACGCCGAAAAACAGGTTCGGTTTACCCAGCACCTTAAAGGGATCGGCCGAGTGCCAGTCTGGCTGGGCGATGATACCCACCCGGAAGCCCTGGGCCTCCAGCAGGCGACCAACAATGGCCATCCCGAAGGACGGGTGATCCACATAGGCATCGCCGGTAACAATGATAATGTCGCAGGAATCCCAGCCAAGGGTGTCCATTTCCTCTCGACTCATCGGCAGGAAAGGCGCCTCACCAAAGCACTCGGCCCAGTATTTCTGGTAGCCGAAAAGTTCGGTCGAGGGAGTAGGAATGGAAATAGCGGTCATATAACGGGCCCTGGGCTAGCCGACCATTATAGCTTAATCAGCCGGACTCGCTCCAAAGTACCGGTAGAATTGCCCTGACCGGGGCCTTTCGCCTGCCTCAGTCCGGCCCTGTCCCTGGCCCGACAGGGGTTTAATCCGGGGCAACAAATACGGCCACGGACGCGATTCTTCCAACTGGCAGGCCAGTTGCATCAGCCGGTTCTCCCGTCCCATTGGGGCCGATACCTGTACGGTTAGGGACAGGCCCTGGTCGCTCAGTCCGGCCGGGAGGGAAATCGCCGGGGTGCCGGCGGCAGTGCTAATTGGCGCACAGCCAGCCAGTGGCAACACCCTGGACAGCGGTTCCTCGGCCGGAACCTCCGGTGACCGGTATTCCAGGGGAAGCGCAAGATAAGCGGTGACCGGTAGAGCGGCCAGGGGAGGCTCAGGGGGTACGGGATGACATCATTCTCCGATGAAACGCTAACGAATCGCGTCATCCGGAATCGGGCCGAAATACATTTCCAACCCAATGCTTACACCCCAATTAGTCTTGCGAGTCTCTTCCAGTAATTCCCGGGGCCAGGTCACGGAGGATGCGACCTCCATAAACAGCCACTTTCGCAGTACTCGCTGGCGGTAGCGTAATTCAAAGCCGTAATTCTGAACTTGAACATCCGCCTCGGTTTCCCCCAGGACGAAGGTCTTGTAAGTCAGCGCCCGCCGATCCGAAAATCCCTGGAACAAGGTCAAGGCAGAGGACCATGCCAAGCCCTCAACGTCTAGCGATTCAGAAACATTGCCCCAATTGCCAAACCGCAACATCAGGTTGTCACCTATCAGGTGGTCAAGATCGATATTCATACTCGCGCCAAAACCCTCGTCCCGCTTCCAGTAAGTGACCGGGCGGAGGCGTAACAAGTTCTTTTCACCCATGGCAAAGGCGCGCCGGTAACTGGCCTTCACATAAGTATTCACGGGAAAATTAAGCCTGGCGCCGACACTGAAACGAAAACCACGTTCCATCCCGCCCTTGCCGTACCCCAGGCCCACTAGCAAAGAGTCGTCATTCGAGGTGTTAAAGGTACTGGGGAGAGAATCGAATTGGGATCCTTCACGCCCGTCTATGAACTCATCTTCATCACCCCGCCCCAGGATCAACTCGCCCCGGTTTCGTAATCTTGGCAGGGCATACCGAGCCCGCAGCCTGATTTTCTGGTCCCAACCGTCTCTTTCGTCCCACAGCGCAGTCACGCCAAGTCTGCCGAAGGTTTCACGACTCGCCGCGTCGTAGCGCTTGTCCCCAAAAAACCCATCAAACCAAGCGGCAGAATTGCAGGCAGTCATGTATACCCGATCCTGGGCCCGGTCCAGCCAGGGATCATTCTCTGCATTTAGCTCGTCACACGGATTCGGCCGCTGCTCGGCGTTTGGCTCGGCGTTTGGCTCGGCGTTTGGCTCGGCGTTTGGCTCGGCGTTTGGCTCGGTGGTTGGCTCGGTGGTTGGCTCGGTGGTTGGCTCGGTGGTTGGCTCGGCCTGGGAGGTTTCAGCGACAGCAGGAGCAAGGGCTGCACCCTCCTCCACAAGATCCGGTTCACCAGCCAGGGACATGCTTGCCCACAAGACCAGGATGCCTGCTTTCGCCCTTGCCTTGACTCTCACTATTATTCCTACACTCCCTTGTAACGCCACGCTCCTGCCTGGGGTCGCGACCGATCTCCCGGAAACCCCGGAAACCCCGGATACCCGCCTCAGATTGTCTGTGTTGGCGTGGAAAATCAACAATTCATCCGCGCCCGACACCCCCGGAGACTGCGGATTCATTCCCGGCATGACAGCAGGCTTCTCACATAGCGATTCGCAAATTGCGAAAATTGCCCGGCAAAATCCCCGGCAAAATACGACCGGGCTGCATCCCAGATTCTGATGCGGGAGAAAACCCACCAAAATCATGGGTTAGCACGGCAGATCAAAATATTGGCCCGGATATTGCTTAGTCAATCAGTATTGGAAATTTCACCGGAGGAAAGCCGTGAATACCCTGCCCAACACACCCACACGGGTCATCTTTATTACCGCCGCCCTGCTTGCGCTAAGCGCCTGTGGCGGAGGAGGAGGCTCGGAAGATACCGTAGTCATCCCACCTCCGGTCGATAATGAATGCTCAAATACCAACGTGAACTCGCTATGTCAGAACCCTGTGCCCAGCACCGCCAAGTTCGAGAATTTTGAACCCGCCACGCCCAGCGTTCCGGTGCCTGCAATTGTCACCAACAACGGATTTGTTGGAACCCGGATTTTTGTAAAGATCACCGGCTCCGACAGCCCTGATCCGTTAACCGGCGCAGGCCAGCAAGTCCTGTTCCTGGGTGAAGTTTCGCCGTCGGACAATTTCTCTATACCGGTCCATGTACCGCTGGCCGAGACCAGTCTCTTTTACGAAGTATTTTCTGATTCAAGCTCTGACGACATCGTATTTGGGGAGTTCCTGTTATGAACATTTTCAAGACCCTGGCAATCAGCACAGGGCTGACTCTGGTTGCGATGACTATTGCATTGCCCGCCCAGGCCCAGACCTATATGTCGACCAAACTCAAAGATGTGGTTACTTCGGGAACCGGCACTATCAACTTGTTCAGTGCCGCCAACGGTAGCAAACAACCCAATCCCACGGCCGCCACCGTCGAGTGGCTACGCCAGAACAACGGCAGCGGGCTGGTATTCGCGGTGGATGTGAATGAGGCCGCCAACGGCACTGAAAAAGCCAGCTCCCAGGGAATCACGGTCAAAAGCGCCAAGGTGGTCGCCGTCATTTCCGGAGTGACCTATGAATTCACAGAATTCAGCACCCGCACCCAGGCCTCGGTGGCCGAGGGCACGAGCACGGCCCGGAGCATGAAATACACCCTGATTGGCGATAGCGGCTCCAGCCGAATCACCTCCAATACGAGTTCCGATATCTACGGCTCAGACTTTGACGCCACCTTGAGAGTTGAAGTGCCGCAGAGCCTGTCTGGCGCCAGTTCTGTGCGACTGCTAGTGACCCTTATGGTCACCAACGTCGCCCTGGGAGATCCGGAAGCATTTTATGACTACACAAATGGTTTCGAAGACGTTGCCATAGTCACGGCCTCCGACGCAGCCTACCTGGATGGCATCCAGGCCGGCCAGGCCGAAGCACCATTGGTCATTCAAACCAGCGCGATTGAATTGCTTCCCTCCAGCACCATCTACCTTCCCGCGGTGGACAAGTATTACATGGTGACCTACGAGGACCAGTTCCCAAACCCGGGCGATTACGACTTTAATGACCTCACTGTCGGCTACCGTGTGTACCTTGAACTGAACAATGCAAACAAGGTCGTGGGGATAGGCGGCGTGGGCTACCTGGTGGCCCGCGGCGGAGGCTTTGATCACGACTGGTTCCTGAGAATAAACCTGCCCGGATCCACTTCCGGATCAGGTGTGCTAAACCTTTACGCCCCAGGCAGCGCAGTCCCGGCAAGCGGCTACCCGAGAACCATAAACCTCACCGGCCCTCTCAATCTGAGTGTTTTTGAACACACCGCTACCTTGTGGGTCGATCCGGGCCGAAACTTTGTCAACACCGAGCGCGACCAGGCGATTATCGACGGTCACCGCTTCACCTTCCACGTGACATTAAACAGCCCGATGAACGTGTCGCAAATGCCTGCCGCGCCTTACGATCCGTACCTTTACGTCTACAACACAAAGTACGAGATCCACCTGGATGGCAATCCTGCCGTTCATCCTCTTTCACGCAATACCGCGGACGGGCTGTCGGGTTACCGGGACGCATCAAACTATCCCTACGCAATGATCATGCCGGAGGATTGGCTCACCCCCATCGAGTACATCGACCTGGGCGAGGCCTACCCTGAGTTCGTCGAGTTCATAAAATCCAATGGTTCTACCAAGCAGGATTGGTACATGCGTCCAAATTTGAACGCCATCAAGAACAATACGCCTGACAAGTGGAAGTGGTAAACGAGAACCAGAGCTGGGGTGTCGAGAGACTTACTCGATGCCCCAGCTCTTTCTTTTCCGATAGATGGTGGAGGCGCTGATACCCAGCAAGGCGGCCGCCTTGGGAATATTGTCTTCACACAGGCTGATAGCCCGTTCAATCGTGTCTCGCTCGACTTCCCACAAGGGCCGGATCAGGTCGCTATCGCCGCTCTCTGCCGGCACAACACGCTGTGCCGATTCGGATTGGTCAGCAAGCTCTTGCGGTTGCCCCGCCCGGATGGCAGCGGCCATCTCCGCCAAGGGAGACGGAAGCATCTGCGGGGTAACCTCATCGCCCTTGTTCAGAACCACCGTGTGACGGATCAGGTTCTGTAGCTCCCGAATATTTCCTGGCCACGAATAGCTGGCCAGCACGGCTTCCGCCTCGCGTGTGAAACTAGCAAAGTCCTTGCCTTCCTCCGCTGAATAACGCTTCAGGAAGTTACGGGCAATCAGCAGCTGATCATCATCGCGCTCACGCAAAGGCGGCAATGACACGGGAATCACATGCAGGCGGTAGTACAGGTCTTCCCGGAATCGGCCCTTGGCAATCTCAACTAATGGGTCCTTGTTGGTCGCGCAGACAAAACGCACATCCACTGTTGTGGGCTTGCTGTCGCCGACCTTCTGAAACGTCCCGGTCTGGATGAACCGCAGCAACTTGCTCTGCAGGTCCATGTCCATCTCGCAGACTTCGTCCAGGAACAAGGTGCCGCCGTCCGCCTGGGTCGCCGCCCCATCCCGGGCCCTGACCGCCCCGGTAAACGCACCCTTAACGTGACCGAATATCTCGCTCTCCATTAGCTCCCGAGGAATGGCTGCACAATTCACAGGGATAAAAGGACCACCATGCCTCGGGCTTTCCCTGTGAATGGCTTCGGCGCACAACTCTTTACCCGTGCCACTTTCACCCTTGATGAAGACACTGGCCTTGGAACTGGACACGTTCTCAATGATCCGATACAGGGCCTGCATTTGCGCCGATGCGCCGATGAACCCGTGAAACCGTTCCCGTTCAAATTCTTTATAGCTGTCTACCAGGCCGGAAAGTTCTTCCTGGCGAATGGCGTTCTGCAGGGTGACCCTCAGGCGATCAGCGCGAAACGGCTTGGTGAGAAAATCGAAGGCGCCAGATTTCATGGCCTGGACCACCACATCGGTAGAACTGTGGTCAGTAACGACAATAACGGGGACCGGCAGCCCTTCCCTGACGACATGATTCAGGACATCCATGCCTTTTATCCCTGGCAATTCGAGATCCAGCAACAAAGCCTGCGGCAGCTTGCAGGCAAGGTAATTCAACGCTTCCTCGCCACTGGAAACGCGATCTACCGTTGTGCCATCCCTTTCCAGATAGGCCCTGAAAGCCGCAGCCTGGGAATCACTATCTTCTACGATTAGTACCGATCGCATCGGCGCTTCACTCATAACTCACCAAGATCGAAAGCCACGTTAACCAGCCAATCTTCTGGCTCGGGTAACAATAGTATCAGCAAGTCAGCCTTCGATACGCGAGTTCAAGCTATCTGCCGGGGCGCCATCCCTTTCGAGATAGGCCCTGAAAGCCACCGCCTGAGAATCACTATCTTATACGATTAATGCCAAACGCATGGGCGCATCACTCATAACTCACCAAGATCGAAACCCACGTTAACCAGCCAATCTTCTGGCTCGGGTAACAATAGCATCAGCAAGTCAGCCTTCGATACGCGAGTTCAAGCTATTTACCGTGGGCTCAATCAAGCTAAGAACTAGCTTGGCGCTTTTCAGCGCGAGCTCCTCCCTACCCTCCCTGGCGGCATCATCCATCTTGCGGGCATGCTCGGCAATCGCCGCCGCGCCGAAAGTCGCTGAACTGCTCTTCAGCGCATGGGCCTCCTTGGCAAGAGCAGATAAATCCCGGTGCTTTATCGCGTCCGCAATACGCTCACTGCGCATCGTCAACTCATTGATAAAGACCTTGAGCATCTGGGGTACCATTTCTTCAGAAGTGTCTATCGCAAGTTGCTGGAGAACACTGTCGTCTACCAGGCCATCATTGTCAGGGGGAGCCATGCCCTCCTTGCGTTTTGATGCCCATAAATCAATCATCCGATTCATCAACTTATTATCCACGGGCTTGCTCAGGTAATCGTCCATGCCACTTTTCAGCACGACCTCCTTAAACCCGGTTACCACATGCGCAGTCAGTGCGATGATAGGAATTTTCGCCATCTCACCACCCAGTTTGCGGATTGCACGAGTGGCGTCCAGCCCGTCCATTATGGGCATATCCACGTCCATCAAAACCACGTCATAGGGAAGTGTTTTCACCGCGGTTACAGCCTCTTTCCCGTCACCAACCACATCCACCTCATAGCCGGCGCGACGAAGCAGTTCTGACATCACCAGGCTATTAGCCTGGCTGTCTTCAGCCAACAATACGCGAATGAACTTCTTACCAGGGGCACTCACGTCCATACGCATTGACCAGGTTTTCTCAACATCCTGGGGGCCAGAGTCCGCGCTGGAAATGATGGCTTTGATATCTTCGTGCAATAGTGGCGCGTCTATTATCGCCGCTACACCAATACTGTGACCCAGCAACTCGTCCGTGGCATTGGCCTTTTCCGACATGGCCAGTGCCGGTATATGCGCCTCTTGGCAAACCCGAGTAATAGCCCGGACAGCGTCAATCGAATAATCCCCTGAGCCTTCCTCAAGCGGCAATACGACCAGGCTCACCGGGCTGCCTTGATAAAGCATTTCCCTGGCACGCGAAAAATCTCGCGCCACCCTTACATTGATACCCAGGGCCCGCAACTGGTCCGCTATCGCACGGATGTAAAAATTGCCCTCGTTAATAAGCAGTATTGTCTTGCCTTCGGCTTCAATACCGGGGTCCTGGCTGCCTTCGAATTTAAACGGCAGGGTAAACCAGAAGTTGCTTCCCCCGCCGGGGACGCTGGCCACCCCAATCTTGCCACCCATGAATTCAACCAACCGCCTGGAAATATTTAACCCAAGTCCAGTCCCCCCACTCACGCGCCGGGTACCAACTTGCACAAACTCTTTGAAAAGTTCCTTCTGATCGGACTCAGAAATTCCTACTCCCGTATCCCTGATCTCGAACTTCAACATACCGTTTTCTAACCCGACATCCAGTCTCACGGAGCCCTTCTCACTAAACTTGACAGCATTGCCGACCAGGTTAAGAAGAACCTGCCTGAGCTTGCCCGAGTCGAGCAAGAGTTCACCATTAAGCCCCTGGTGAATAACGCTTGCCAACTTCGTCCCGCCAGACTGGGCGCGGTTTGTAAATAACTGGGTAACCCCGTCACACATCTCGCTTAATCGGACCGGGGCCAATTCAATATCCAGCTTTCCTGACTCAATCCGGGCAAAATCCAGAACGTCATTCACCAGGCTCAACAATGCCTCCGCGGAATGCTTTGCGGTATTCAGAATCGCTCGATTACGGCTATCGAGATCCAATGACTCGAGCAATCCCATTGCACCCATGATTGCGTTGATCGGGGTCCGGATTTCATGGCTGACTGTGGCCACAAAATTAGTCTTGGCCTTGTTGGATGCCTCGGCCGCATCTCTTGCTTCCTGGATGGCATTCTTAAACGCGCGTGCCGCGGTGACATCCCGGATGTGCGCCGTAAACAACACGCCTTTATCCAACTGAGAAGCCATAATGGCTAACTCAACGGGAATCTCGACACCATCCTTGCGCAACGCAGGAACCTCAATTCGCTGGTCGATCACGGGGCCTTCGCCGGTCTCCAGGTATTTAGCAAGGCCATCACCGTGTGCTTTTCTCATCCCGTGCGGAACGATCAAGTCGGACAATGTCCTACCCATCACCTCGTCCCTGGTCCAGCCGAATGTCGCTTCTGCCGCCGGATTCCACTCCACGACGTTGCCGTCAGATGTCATGCTCACTATGCAATCTAGAGAGTGCTCCAGCAGCGAGTCATAAAGATTCCTGTAGAAAGCGTGGGATTTCTCAACTTGATAACTCTCCTCTCGCTCCCGGTAGGCCAGCAGAAAATGACCTGCCACCCGAAAAAGCGGCCTTAGCTTTTCAAGCATCTCAGTGTCGTAGCCACCTTGCTTGTCGGCAATAATCATTACGCCAATTGTGTTTCCACCCGGCGCCAGGGGAATCGCGGCCCAGGACTGACACTCCTCTATGCCCGGCATCAGCCCTGCCGCACGTATTTCTTCGGGATCATTCAGATACTTGATAATCCCGGATTTCAGTACTTCAGTGACTGGCAACGGTATGTCCGTCAACGGCAGGCCGGCACTGTAAAAACCTAATTTTTTACCGAGTGATCGGCTGTCCGACGTCCCGTGAACAGCATCAAAAAGCTTCAAACGAGTCAGGCCTTCGGAGTCATCTTCCAGATGGCATAAAAACGCAGCAGAACTGCCCGTGATGGATGTCACCGCCTGGTTCAACATGCGTATGGCGCTAACGGCATCTTGCGACACTATAAATTCTCGCTGCACCGATAGAACAATCGATAACAATTCGTCACAAACTACCAGGCCATTTTCATCGCTCACGGCTTACCTCCGCCAATTCGAAAAACCACAGCCCCGGGGAATCGAAACCTGATTCGCCGCGGGCCGTCTTAGCTAATTTTTGGTCCACCCAACTCAACCCTATTTATCTACATCTGGTGTGAATAATTCAGTTTGCAGTCAATGCCTCAGCAATCCCGAAAGTCACGAAACCAGGCGCCTCACCACAAAACTGTGTTTGAGATGGCGCCATTTCTCTATGATGTTTATCAGTTCCTGTGCATTTAATGGCTTTGAGAGCCAGGCATCAAAGTTGCTCTTCCTTGTCTCAAACTGTAATAACTCATCGACATTTTCACTCAAGGCCACTACCGGGACCTGCAGAAATAACTCGCCCTGATTCATCAACGCCTCCTGGCGAACGAGATAGCTTTCCTGACTGTTCTGGGTAGAATTAATCACGGCCAATCCACCGAACAGGAGGATGACGGCTAATCCGAGCAGGTAGCGGCGGATACTCACTGCCGGCGCTCCAGGTTGCAACGATGGCACATCACTGCACACCCCAGCCTGCCCTGGCTCTGGAAGATTGGCGATCGAATCACGTTATATCAGCCCCTGTTTTGACACTACCTGCAATGCCAGCAAGTTGTGTGCCAAAAGCCGGAACCCCGCGCGGGGACAACACTATGGGCAGGAGGGAGGGAGCATTACTCATCAATAGTGGCAAAACGACAAGGCCAAAGTCGCAAAATGCGATTCCAACCACTGTCTCAGGCCGCGGAATCGCAAAACCAAGCAGTTCTGTCGGTTGGCACGGCTTTTGCTTAGTACCACACATGTAGATATGTGATTGTTACTTAACCGTGACAACTTGGAACAAAACACTTTATATGAGCAGTCGTTCAAACATGATGACCAAAGACGTATTTCGCGACACCGAAAACACTGCCGATCAAATGATATTGATCGTCGATGACAATGAGTCAGAGCGACTCAGGATGGTGCTCCTAATGCAGCGCCTGGGACTAACTACTATCTACGCCTCTGACGGCGAAGAAGCCCTTGAGATGGCAAAGCGTTACAACCCGGGAATCATCATTAGTGACTGGTATATGCCAGGCATGAGCGGACTGGAATTGTGCAAGGCACTGCGCGAGACCGCATACGGCGCAGATGTGTACTTTATCCTGGTCACCGGCGAAGACCGGCAGCAACACCTGGCAAAGGGGCTGAGCGAGGGCGCTGATGACTTCCTGACCAAGCCCTACATGGCCGAGGAGATCAACGCGCGGGTAACGGCAGGCAAGCGGGCCTTGAAAAGCAGGACAAAGCTTGAAAGCTCTAACAATGATTTGCGAGCGCAACTGGAGGCCAGCGAGAAATCTGGATCCAGGATCAAGGATAACCTGGCCAGTGCAGCGAAACTTCAAACCCGTATGCTGCCGCCCAAGAACAGCGTGCTTGGGGAATTCAGACTGGGGCATATCGCGAGAACCGCAGAAGATCTGGCAGGCGATGTATTCGGCTGCATCCCGCTAAACGAGGAAGGCGATATCGGCTTCTTCCATGTGGATGTTGTCGGACACGGCGTGGTCGCTGCACTGAACAGCTTCTCTGTGGCACGCCTGCTCTTCTCTGCAAATGCAGCCAAGGTAATTCTTACCACCAACGGCAAACCATCCCCGGCCCACACGGTCGTGGAACGACTGAACGAATACTTCAAAAGCGACGAGGAGTGCGACCAGTACTTCACCATGGTGTACGGCGTCCTTAACAGCAAGACTGGCGAGGGACAATTATGCCAGGCCGGGCACCCACATCCGCTGATCATTACCCCCGGCGGCGCCGCAAAGCGCCTGGGCAAGGGCGGTTTGCCGGTGGGACTCATGGAATTTTCCCGCTACGAAAGCGTGAATTTCTCCATGGAACCCGGAGACCGTCTGTTTCTGTACTCTGACGGTGCTATAGAAGCCGAGAATAAGAATGGAGAACAACTGGGCTTCCTATCTCTTTCCCGACGGGCCGTGACACAACGCGAATTGCCGCTGCAGGATTGGCTGGAAAACCTGGAATCCTACGTCGTGGACTGGACAGGAAGCGAAACCATGGAGGACGATTTGTCCATGTTGGGGCTTGAGCGCATCGCATCAAAGTCGGGCAAAATGGCCGAAATACAATGAAGAAAATGATGCTTGTCAAATTAGAGGCTGCCGATATCCCCAGGGCCGGGGACTGGATCGAGCGAGCCTGCATCAGTTTCGGACTGGACCAGACTGAGGCCTTCAAGGTCAAGACCTGCGTCGTTGAGGCGATCAATAATAGTATTGAGCACGCCTACGAGGGCCAGGTAGGCAATGTCACGATGAGCGCCTGGGAAGAAAACCAGCAAGTTAAAATTGAGATCATTGACGAGGGTCGGGAACCCGAAATCAGGGAACCTTGCTCAAACAGCGACGAACTGCCTGATCCCTATAGCGAAAGAGGACGCGGTCTCGCAATCATACGCGCCTGGATGGACGATCTATCCATGACCCGAACCGGTTCTTCCAACGTCCTCTGCATGTCAAAACGCATTCAGCAATAAGCCAACCTTGATGATTACATTACGATTTTGAACCAACCTGCTGTAGGCGTTGCATATTGGCTTTTGGATGCTCACAGTAAAATCATAACCTATTGTTTTTATTTATTTTGTATAAACTGGCACACTGCTTGCTTTAATAAACAAGCGGCAAGGCAACAAGCCAGAAATTACCAACTTGTGGACAACCTGGAGATTACACATGAATATAACCAGAGAAGAACACGGGGCCGTTGAAGTGATTGGCCTTCCCCAAAGATTGACCATGTCCGACGCTGGCGAGTATCGCCATGCCATCCGGGACATCGTGGATAGCGGCTGCAAATTGATCGCTCTCGACATGAGTAGAGTGGACTTCGTCGACTCCAGCGGATTATCCGTCCTGGTATCAGCCTATAAGGCTGCGCGCAACGCGGATGGTGATGCCGCCCTGTTCGGCTTGCAGCCCCAGGTACGGGCCCTGGTGGAACTGACCCGCCTGCACCACATCTTTGAAGTGTTCGCCGACAAAACGTCCGCAGTTAACCACCTGAACCAGAGTACGGTAGCCTAACAGGCTCTCACGGAGATCAAATTATGTCAGGCTCGTCACCACGTCAGCTTTCCATCGTCACCTTTATTGATGCCCTCGGCTGGGAAGTACTGAAAGGCCGCTCCTTCATGGAGGAAGAACTCACTTATCGCCAGCCGCTGCGCTCGGTGTTCGGGTTTTCATCAGCCTGTGTACCATCGATCCTGACCGGGCTTCAGCCTCGTGATCACAAACACTGGTCATTCTTTTACAAGGCGGGTGCGGAACGCCCCTTTCACCACTTGCGCTGGTTCAAACTGCTGCCCTCGTCCATTTTCGATAAGGGAAGAGTCCGCTCGAAGTTGAGCAAGTACCTGGCAAAATGGTTTGGCTATACAGGGTATTTCCAGCTCTACAACATTCCTTTCAAGCACATCGACAAGTTCGACTACTGTGAAAAGCGAGACCTGTTCAAGGCTGGCGGTATGAACAGTGGCGCAAACATCTTTGAGCGTCTGGAAACTGCCGGAGTCCCGTACAGCGTTTCCAACTGGCGCGAATCTGAAAGCGCCAACCTTGAACATCTCGAATCCGACATCAAGCAGGGTGATATCAAGTTCGCCTTCCTGTACATGGCGGACATGGACAGTCTTCTGCACATGGTTGGAAAAAACAGCAAGAAGGTTGATGAAAAGCTTTCCTGGTACGAACCACGCATGCAACAGCTGCTTGCCACGGCCCGGGAAAACTACGACGAAGTTCGTTTGTTTGTCTGTTCCGACCACGGAATGGCAACTGTCACCAAGCACGTGGACATCATGAGCAAAATCGAGGAGCTTCCTTATAAATTCGGAGGAGACTACCTTGCGACGTACGACTCTACCATGGCCCGATTCTGGTTCAACAACCCAGAATCTGAGGCAGCTATCCGTAAAACACTGGAAGCCTGCCCGGAAGGAAAGATACTAAGCAAAGAAGAGCTGGTATCCCTCGGTTGCGACTTCGAAGGCGACCAGTACGGAGAAATGATCTACCTGTTGGATGCGGGAACGATCATCCTGCCCAGCCACATGGGCACCAAGCCGATCACAGGCATGCACGGCTATCACCCGGATCACCATGACTCGGACGCCTCTTTGCTGTCCAACGTACCCCCTCCTGGCAATCCGACCTGCATTACTGATGTCTTCAACATTATGACGACCGAAGCTGGCGCCTGAGGCACCGGAATATTTACATGAAGCGTTGGGCAATCAATATCGCCTCCAGTTATGGCCGCTTCGTGGTAGCCATCATTGCAGTGTTCATGCTGACGCCGTTCATCATCGAGCGGGTCGGCATGGAAGACTATGGATTGTGGGCGCTGGCACTGGCCGTCTCAGGCATGTTGGGCCTGATGGACTTCGGCCTGGCCACTGCCGCGGTGAAGTACGTCGCCGAACACACTGCCAGGGGAGACATTGAGGGAAGAAACCGAGTCATCTCCACCCTGCTGACCTGCTATCTGAGTATAGGCGGCGTTGCCCTGGTGATAGTCAGCATCTATGCATTCGGGACCTACGATGCAACCAGCACCGATGGCATCACCGGGAGAGAAGACTTCCGGATCCTTTGCGTGATGGTAGGCCTGATGGTGGCACTGGGTTTCCCACTGAGCCTGTTTCGCGCCGCCCTGACTGGCTCCGGCAACATGTTCCTGAGCAACCTGGCAGAGATCATCATGACCCTGTCCTACACCAGTTTGTCCGCACTGTTCCTGATCAATGGCAGCGGACTGGCCGGACTGCCTATCGCCCAGGCCATCGGCATGAGCATGGGTCTTGGAATGCTGGTATGGCTTTCCTATCGCAAGCTGGACGGCCTGAAACTGACCTTAAGCTTCAAGGGCCTGCGGGACTCAAGAGACTTGCTGGCATTCTCCGGCTGGGCATTTGTCGCCAACGCCGCCGTGCTGTTGATCATGCGTATGGACCCGATTTTGATCAAGGCCATGATGCCACTGTCGGCAGTTGCTATTTACGCGGTGGCGGCCAAGATCGCAGAGTACGCGTTGTTACTGAACAAACAGTTTTCCAATGCACTGATGCCGATGATTTCCCAGGCCCATGGAGCCGGATCATCCAACACTGTGCAGCAAGTGCTCACCAACGGCACCCGCTACTTGATGGCCCTGGCCATGCCCATGCTGGTACTGATTGCCATCTACGCTGACCCGCTGCTGACGCTGTGGCTGGGCGCTGGTTTCGAGGATGCCGTTCCGGTATTGCAGACCCTCGCTGTCGCCGTCGGGTGCAGCGTGCTGCAACTCAATGCCGCCAATGTCCTGGGCATGACCGGCAAACACCGCTTTGTCGCCAGTGCCATGGGCATGAGCGCCACGATCAACCTGGTGATTACCCTCATCCTGCTGCCCCGAATCGGTCTGCTCGGCGCTGCCATCGGCTCTCTGAGCGCGGCGCTGATCATTGAAACCGGTGTCATACTTCCCAGCGCCTGCAAACACGCCGGCGTCAGCTTCGGTCAATTCCTGGTCGGCGTCATCGCCCGCACCCTGCCACCGCTACTGCCAATGCTCGGCCTGACCTGGGTATTCCTGCATTACGCACCGCCCGAATCCCTGTTGGGACTGATCGGTCAGTGCATGATTCTTGGACTTTTGTATCTGGTCGGCTATTTCCTGGTCACCCTGCACCGTGAAGAGCGTCAGCAAATTATCAGTGCGCTGGGCAGCATGACGGGGAGTCGCCGCCCCGACCAGGGAGTTGAACTGTGAGCCTGGCAAAGATCAAGAAAGGCCTCCATGCACTGCGCCACGGGTACCTTGGCATGCGCCTGGATAGCCTGGGATCCGGGGCCCGTATCGCCCGCGGCGCACGCCTGGAATCACCCTCGTTGATCCGCATAGGTGCGCGGGCCCAAATCGAACATGGAGCCATCCTCAGGGCCAACACCTCGGCCAAGCCCGGTGTGACATTGGGTGAGGACACCTCGATCAAGGAATACACCGTACTGAACGCCAACCAGGGCCGAATCAGTTTGGGAGAGCGTTGCTGGCTTGGCCCCCATTGTCTGATTTATGGGAACGGCGATGTCACTATCGGAAATGACGTGCTGATCGCCGCTCACACCACCATAAACAGCATCTCCCATGTGGCCACACGCACTGATGTGCCGATGAGCTCCCAGGGAATCTACTGTGACCCAGTGGTCATTGAGGACGATGTCTGGATAGGTCTGAACTGCACCATCTTGCAAGGGGTCACGATTGGCAAGGGATCGATTATCGGCGCAGGCGCCGTGGTAACCAAAGACATCCCCCCCTACAGCATTGCCCTGGGCGTTCCCGCCCGGGTCACCGGACAACGTAAACCCAGCGAACAACCTTCTTCCGGGACGCAATAATGGGCCGTACTCAACACGCCGTGCCATTGCGAAGCTCCAATGCCACAAGGAAACCACGCACGCTGAAAACCATCCAGGTTCCCAGGCGTTTTGTGAAAGAAGCCTGGGGAGGCACCGAGTGCATGATCCTGGAATCCAGCCGGGCACTCAAGGACATGGGCCACCAGGCGTCAGTATTTACCTCTTTGGCCCTGTCCAGCCAAAAGAAGGAAAACATTCTTGGCGTGCAGGTAAAGCGCTTTTCGTACAACTACCCTTTCCTTGGCCTTTCCGCGGATCAAAAAGCCGACATGGATCGTAAGGGAGGCAATCTGCTGTCGCTGTCACTTTTCGCAGGATTACTGTTCGAACCCGGCGTTGATTTGCTGCACGCCCATACCGGAAAACGACTGGGCGGAATCGTGCGCAGCGTAGCTAAACTGCGCCGGATACCCTACGTCATCAGCCTGCATGGCGGGGTGTTCGATGTACCCAGCTCCGAGGCCGAGTCATTGCTGACACCTATCGAGGGTAAGTTCGAATGGGGCCGTATCTTCGGCGCCATTTTCGGCTCCCGACGAGTGCTCGAAGACGCTTCAGCGATACTCTGTGTTGGTCGTAGCGAGTATGAAGCGGCAAAAAAACAATTGCCCGGAAAACGCGTGGAGTTCATGCCCAATGGTGTGGACAGCGCTCGCTTCAAGTCCGGGGACGGGGCTCGATTCCGCCAGCGTCACGGCTTGAGCAACGATGCCAAAATTATTCTTTGCGTCAGCCGCATTGACCCACAGAAAGATCAACTGACACTGATCAAGGCATTACCAGAAATTTCTGAGCATGAACCCCGGTCACATCTGGTCCTGATTGGCCCGGTAACCCGTCCGGAGTACCTCAAAGCGATTGAACAAACCATTAGCGAGTTGGGTCTGGAAGAAAAAGTAACCATCATTCCGGGATTGGCCCCGGATGACCCCGAGCTGCTGGACGCCTACAAGGCCGCAAGCTTATTTTGCCTGCCCTCCATGCATGAGCCTTTTGGAATCGTCATCCTGGAAGCCTGGGCCGCCGGACTGCCGGTGGTAGCCTCAAGAGTTGGCGGCATACCTGGCTTCGTAGTGGACGGCAGCGACGCCTTATTGTTCGAAACCGGGAATACCAAGGAACTGGCAACCAAGGTGGGACTACTGTTAGTTTCGCGTATCCAATCCCACAATCTGGCCCAGGCAGGACAAACCCGTGCCAGAATTGAATTTGACTGGAAGGTGATCGCACGCAAGCTCGAAAGCCTCTATCAAGAGCTGGTCACGGGAGCACGGTGAGTTGAAAGTTCTTCACGTAAACCAGAATGCAAATTTCGTTGGTGGCATCGAACAGATCCTGTTTGATACGGCCAGGGGATTCGCCGAGGAAGGCATTTCACAGGCGTTGCTGTACGGTGGAGGCGACGTGTCGCCACATTTCCTGCAGCACTTCGACCTGGCATCCTCAAACATGTCCATCCTGGCGAAATTCCAGCCTGACGTGATCCTGATTCATAAACTGAATGACCCGGAAAAGACCTCCCTGCTGGCAAGCAAACGCCCCTCTGTCCGAATGGTTCACGACCATGACCTTACCTGTCTGCGTCGCCACAAATATTTTCCGCTTGGCAACAAGCCGTGCGAGCTCGCCACTGGCATCAACTGTATTACCCATGGTTGCTTCATTCAGAAGGGAGACAAGGGCGGATTACCCGTGAAACTTCGCGGACTGGGTAGCCAGCGCAAACTTATGGATGCCAACCGTGGAATTCGTCGCTTCGTGGTAAACAGCCAGTGGATGAAGGGACAAATGGTCATCAACGGCTACCCGGAGGCTGACATTGATGTCATCCATCCGATCCCAAGAGTGCTGGAAACCGTCAAGGCCCTGCCGCCTGTGAGCGAGCCGGAAATTCTCTATGTCGGTCAAATCATTCGTGGCAAGGGCGTAGACCTTCTGCTGCGCGCCCTGGCACTGGTGGACAAGCCATGGCACACCACCATCGTGGGTACCGGCAACCATTTGGACGCCTGCCGTAAGTTGGCCAGGCAGCTGGGCATAGACGACAAAGTGAGCTTCGCCGGCTGGGTGGCCCATGAAGCCCTGGAGCCCTACTACGCCAAGGCGCTTTTCTCGGTGGTCCCGTCCCGCTGGCCAGAACCCTTCGGCATGGTCGGCCCTGAATCCATGGCCCGGGGCAGAGCGGTAATTGGCTTCCGCACCGGGGGAATTCCGGACTGGCTGGAAGACAATGTAAGCGGATTGCTGGTGGAGCCCGGAAACATCAAGGCCTATGCAGCGGCGATTGATAAATTACTTAGCAACAAAGAGATGGCCATCAGCCTTGGTCAATCAGCTGCCGAGTTGGCCAAAGACAGATTCAAGCACAACATGTTCCTCAAGAACCTCATTCAATCTCTGGAGTCAGTCCTGTGAGGATAGGCATATCGGCATTCGCAGGCGATGCGGGCAAGTCAGGGATCGGACAATACCTGATTAACATCATCAAGCGCCTGCCGCTGATGAGCGACAAAGACAGTTTCGTGGTTTTTTGTCCGCGCTCTGCCGTAGAAGATTTGCAGCTAACCAATCCACGACTGGAACTGGTGACCACACCCGACTGGATGGAAAAGCCTGTCTTCAGCATTCTCTGGCACCTTATCGCACTGCCGGTGATGCTCAAGCGTCATCGCTGTGAATGCGTTTTCCTGCCCGCCGGAAACCGGCGCCTGGGCTGGTGGTATCCCGTGCCCAGCGTCGGAACGGTGCATGACCTTTCCCAATTACACGTGAAAGGAAAGTACGATCGATTTCGGATGTACTACGTCTGCAACCTGCTTCCGCGCTTCATGCGCCGGCTTACCAGCGTGATCTCAGTGAGCAACGCTACCCGACAGGACCTGGTGTCCCATGCCATGGTAGACCCGGAGAAAATTCGGGTCATAGCCAACGGTTTTGATCATCTGCGCTTTATCGGCAAGGACAGGGTAAAAGCCGCTGCCCTGGTGAAAGACAGCTACGGCGCCAGCACCCCCTACCTGCTGTACGTTGCCCGCCTGGAGCACCCGGGAAAAAACCACGTTGGACTGCTCAAGGCCTTCGCGATTCTCAAGGCCGAGGGCATTCCCCACCAGTTAGTGCTGGCGGGAAGCCGTTGGAACGGCGCCGAATTTATTGAAGAAACCGTCGAGAAACTTGGCCTGACCAAAGATGTGAAATTCACCGGCTTCGTCTCCAATGAGATGCTGCCTGAACTGTATGCCGGCGCAGATCTTTTTGTATTCCCTTCCCTGTTTGAGGGCTTCGGCATTCCCTTGTTGGAATCTATGATGTCCGGGACACCGGTTTGTGCCTCTGATGCATCCAGCATCCCCGAGGTCCTGGGTGATGCCGGACTGCTGTTCGACCCAAATGACCCCCGTTCAATCGCCTCCAGCATTCGGAAGGTACTCGATGATCCCGAAGTCTATGCAGCGCTCCGCCAGGCCGGCAAACAGCGTGCCTCCGGGTTCTCATGGGAAGCCTCGGCATCCCAGGTACTGGATACACTGCACCTGGCGGTAAAATCGTGAGACATCTCCTCTACAGCCTGCTGTTAATGGGCCTGTCCGGCTGCGCCAGTCAATGGGCCAGCCAGCAGGACTCCTACGCGGGAGACGATGGGAGCACCATGGCGGTTATCGAGATTACCTCCTCACCGACCTCGGCCTGGATATTCATCGATGGCGTCTACGTGGGAACGACACCGATAGAAATGGAAATGTCTTTTGGCGCCGGCACCAGTTACCTGGAAGTGGCTGCGGTCCCCATCCACGACTCTCAGTCCCGACAGGTGAAACGTATCAAGGTGCCGCCGTTGCCAAAATCAATCCATTTCCTGATGAATAATTTGCCCTAGGGGGCCAGACAGCCCCTCGACTGTCGACCAGGATTGGCGCCTGCGTATTTACCCCCCTGGGCGGCCGCTGCAGTTCCGATGCCAGGGGAATCCAGATGTTGCGATATGCAGTGATCGCCGCACAGCGTTTGCAAAATGCCAATCAGTAAATCCATCCCACATCGATGATCCATTTTTCTTGTACAATCAGGTAATTATTGGTTTTCTATCTAAAATTATGAAAGTTGGCCCGATTTCTGCTTACTATCCAGGCAATGAGTGAAAAACCGCTAAATTCGCCTGAACACCCCTCCCAGAACGCCCCAGCCTGGACGCCAGCCCATGGCGAAACGGCGCCGACGGCCAACGAGGGATTCAATTCTGCTGAACTCGCAAAGCTGTTGCGGGACGAACCGGAAGCCAGTCGAGGCATCCCGGCCAAACTGTCACCGAACCGACTGATCAAGGGCGTCTGGATCCGCCGGAAGGTGGTGGCCCTGACCTTCCTTGGCTTCCTGTTCACCTCTCTTGCAGTGGCCTTGACCCTGGTCACACCCAAGTGGGATGCGATCACCACCCTGATCATGCGCCAGGACGTGGAAGAACTGAGCGTGGGCGGAGGCCGCCCCTACCAGCCCCCCGAGTACAACCTGGCAACCATGCTGGACACGCTTAAATTGCCGAGCTCCCTGCAACAGACCCTGGACATGTCGGGCGTGGACACGAAGCTCACTACACTTGCCGTGGCCATCGACGTATCGATTGCGAAGAACTCCAATGTCTTGAATCTCAAGGTCACCTGGGACGATCCCCGGGTTGCCGCCACCATCGTCAACAACCTGGCCCAGGTGTTCATCCAGAAGACTCGCCAGATTCGATCAGAGCAGGCCCAGGAAGATTTCGACCGCTACAGCTCGCAGCTGGCCGATGCCCGTGAAAGAGTCAAGGAGGCGGACACCCGGGTGCTTGCCTTCCAGCAGGAATTTCACATCTCCAATATCGAAGAGGAAATCAAGGCTCGTCTTATAGACCTTTCTCGCCTGCAAGCGGAGCATGCCACCCAACTGTCCGAAATTGACGCCCTCAAGATCGTCAAGAAAGAACTGCTGGTGGCAATCGAACAGGAACCAGACACCCTGGTGTTCAGCCAGCTGTTCCGCAATCCCCTGGGACGCAAGCTGGAGGAATACCGACTGGAGCTGGAACAGGCCCGCAGTCGTTACACCGAATCCAATCCCAAGGTTATGAAACTGCAGCGTGAAGTCGATGCACTGGAGAAGGTCATCAAGGAGCACGGCATTGATTCGGCTCCCGAGGACACTGTGAGCGCCAATCAACTGCGCCTGGATATGCGCCTGATGCTGCATGACCTCAATGACCGTCTCGGCTTGGCTGAAGGCACAGGAGCAGGCCTGGCCCGATCTATCGCTGAAATGGACGAGAAGCTTTCCTACCTGAACGCCAGGGAAAAGGAATTCATGGTACTCACGGCAGAGCGCGATGCGGCACGGCAGCTGGAAAACAGCCTTGCGGCCAAGGCTCAGGAGGCCCGTGTGGCAGCCACAACCAGTGAACCCCCCTTTGGCGTAGTGGAAACCGCGCGGCCGCCAGACCGGCCTTCGTCCTCCGGGCGTCGCCTGCTAGTCATGGTCGGCATTATTCTTGGCATTGGCAGCGGTATTTTCCTGGCCCTGGTATTGGAAGTCGCGGACCCAAAAATTCGTGAGCGACGGGAACTGGCCGAACTGGCTGAGGTAGAGATCAGTCTGGAGTTACCAATCACCGGTCATCCGCTTATCGATGAAAATCAGCCGTCTTCAAACATGGCCAGGGCGTACCGAAGATTTGTGAACAACCTACTGAACCATGAGGATTTCTCATCTATCGTCATCATCAGCCCCAGGAGTAACCAGGGAAGATCCGTTGTCGCCTACAACCTGGGCGCAACCCTGGCCATCAAGAGCCAGCCCTGCCTGATCGTGGACGGAGATGTTGGTCGCGAAAAAGATCACACCGCGGCTCCCGGCCTGGTCGACGTTGTTTACCAGCGTTCCAAGCTTGCCGATTGCGTGCAGGACACGAAGGTCCACGAATTGCGTATGCTGAGTAAAGGCCTGCTGACAAACTCACGGCGTGACATCCTGTGCCTGGGCAGCCAGGGCATGCGCTCCCTGCATGAGCAGTTAGTGCTGGCACCGGAAAAGACGATTTACGAACTGCCACCGGTGGACGAGGACGAAACCGCCCTGGAATTTGCGGCGATTGTCGGCAAGGCCGTCATCGTTGCCCGCAGCGGCGAGACCAGGCGCAAGGAAACCGAGGACATGCTTGCCCTTCTCAAGTCACGTAATGTGAAAATACTGGGCGCAGTCATCGTGGACGTACCGGAAGAGCGACTTGAAGACGGACGCCCCCTGGCGGCAGCATTAAAGGGCCTGAGGTCCAGGAAGTCAGTGGATACATCGCAACAGGATAACGATCTTGCATAAGCTATTTTCATTAATGGTCATGGTGGCATTTCTGTCCGGTTGCGCGGGCGCTCCGCCGAAACCATCCCCCGTTGTCACCTCCGGCGAGCAGCAGAATGCTATGCAATCGGCTGCGCTGATCAAGGCCCGTTCCCTGACTGTCGAGCAGGAACTGGCCAGCCTTACTGAGATGCTTGCGAATATGGAACCCGACTTCACCCTGGGTCGGGGCGACGTGCTTTCGATCCTGGTTTACGACGAGCCGGATCTTTCCCTGAACAGTATCCCCGTGGGCCCAAATGGACACATCTCATTACCCCTGGTGGGGTCGGTGAAAGCCGAGGGGCTGACCCCGGAAGAATTTACTGCAGTTCTGACACAGCGCCTGTCAGAGTTCGTATTTGAGCCCCAGGTGTCGGTAATGGTGCTGGAATTCAAGAGCATCGAATTCACTATTTTTGGTGAGGTCGTCTCCCCAGGTGTTTACCCACTTGAGACAAACGTGACCATCACCGAGGCGATTGCTCGCGCCGGCGGTCTTAACAAGGGACAGTTCCGAGCCACCACGGTAGAGCTTGCCGACCTGACTAACGCATTCATTTCTCGCAACGGGAAAGTGCTGCCGGTTAATTTTATCGCCCTGGTGCGAGACGGTGACATGCGTTTCGACATCGAACTATTCCCCGGAGACTTCGTCTACATTCCCTCTGGCCTTTCCCAGGAAGTGTACATACTGGGTGAGATCGCTGAGCCCATGGCCTTTGCCTACCGGGAGAACATGCCGATGTCGCGCACCATGGCAATGGCGGAGGGCTTTACCAAGGATGCGGATATCACTCGCGTGCACATTGTTCGCGGCACCCTGCAGAACCCCACCCTTATCGTTTCCAACTTCGAGGATGTGCTTCGGGGCAAGGCCCAGGATGTCGCGCTTCAGCCAGGGGATATCATTTACATTCCGCCCAAGGGACTGGCGACCTGGTCGCGCATGATGGATTACATACTGCCAACCATGCAGACCATCTGGACCGGTATGCTGGTAGGCAGGACCCTGACGAACTAGCGCGCCTCATGCCCTCCCCCATCAGACCTGTACTGCTGTGGCTGTGCCTGCTGATGCCCTGCTCGGCCAGCACCGGGGCGAGGTCCGTGAGGGTGCTGACTGTCTCCGAGTACTCGGTCACACTGCTCGTGCCAGGGCTGGATCACCGGACCTGCTGTCGTTCCGTAGAGGAATATCGACTGCAGGATGAAGCGGGAAACTCGCTGAAAATACTTAAAGCAGGCAGTGATCGCCAGGCAGTGGGCCTGGACAAGCGCCACAATGCCGTCACCGAGGACCGCCTGCACCTGCGACTTGCCTCCCCTCTGACAATTACCGGCAGTTACCGGCTGCATGTGGCCGACCAGGACGTCGAGTTTCGACTGTACGAGAACCAACTCACACCCTATTTGCAGGTCAATCAAACCGGGTATGTACCGGCAGCTCCGAAGATTGCTTTTGCTGGAGGCTGGCTAGGCACCGCAGGCCCGTTGCCCGTGAGCAGCAGAGAATTTCAAGTCGTGAATTCTCAAGGAAAAGAAGTCTTCCGTGGTCCTCTCAAGCTGCGCTCAGCAGCCGATCCCTGGAGCGGCAATGACGTTTACCAGGCAGATTTCACTGCCCTGACCGCACCCGGCGCTTATCGCTTAAAGGTCCCGGGGCTCGGCCGTTCAGACCCATTTCTCATCGCTGAGCATGTCTATGCCCCGATAGCTCGCAAAGTACTCCGGGTGTTCTATCACTCGCGAAACGGAACGGCGATTTCCACTCCCTGGGCAGATCCGCCTCATCAACGCGAAGCAGGCATACCTGATAGCTTGAATGGTATTTTTCATGCCTCGGTAGGTACCTCGCCCCTGGGCCACGGCGAAAAAGCCGGTCAGTTCAAAGCCATTCGTCGGGGCTGGTTCGATGCCGGAGACTACGGGCAATACATGACCAATGCGGCACCGGTCTGGTTCGCCGTCAGCACCGGCCTGGACCTCGCACCCCGGAATTTCAGGGACGGCGACCTGGGCATCCCGGAAAGTGGCAATGGCATTCCCGACATCCTTGATGAACTTGAATGGGGCATGGACTGGGCGCTTTCCATGCAGGACTCAGACGGCGGAGTGTATTGGCGAATCGCCAGCCAGCGCTGGGACGAGGGATTACCAGGCCAGGTCGAGCGGCCAAGATTTATATTCGAGAAAACCACTCAGGCCACTGCGGTGTTTGCGGCAATGGCCGCAAGTCACGCCAGGTTAATTGCCCCATGGCGCCCGGAACGATCACGGCAGGTACTGGAAGCCGCAAGGGCAGCCTGGACCTACCTGGACACCCACCCGGTATGGCCGGCAGCGGGCCAAGTCTATCGAAACCCGGCCGGCATCTCCGCGGGTGAATACCCTGACAAGTCGGTTGAGGACGCCATTACCTGGGCTGCCGCAGAACTGTTCAGAACAACCGGGGATGCCAGGTATCTACGGGAATACGAGAGTCGTATAGATAAAGTAAAACTCGATCCCACGGGCATGGTCTCATTCAAGGACCAGGGCATGGCGGCTATCTGGGCCTACCTGATGAGTGTTTCGGCACAGCGCAATCCTGATCACATTACCCACGCCCGCCGGACACTGATTGCCGGGGCCGACTGGCGCCTGAGAATGGCCGATGCACATCCATTCCGGGCAGCCATGCACCCGAGGATAGAACTCACCGGCTGGGGCAACTTCGCCCATTCCACCCGGGCGGTGCTGCCACTTCTACAGGCTTATCAACTGACCGGAGATACACGCTATCGGGACCTGGCCTGGGAAAGTGCATCAGTCCAGTTGGGAAGCAATCCCCAGGGGTTGTCCTACATCACCGGGACCGGAGCGCGCAGCCCCGAACATCCCTTGTCCAAGCTGTCTCAATACAGCCCGACAGGCAAAGCATTGGCGGGTATTCCTGTTAACGGCCCCCACTATCAGCTGCCCGGCACCTGGCCCAGCACTCGCGCTGTTAACCAGTCCTACTGGCCCGAATCTGAAGGTGTTGAAAGGTTCTCTTCCTACCCGGCTCTGCGCCGCTACACCGACAGCAATTTACTGCCGCCGATGAGCGAACCCACCATTGCGGAGGTGGCGATAACAGGTGTTGCCCTGTCTCTTCTGTCGGATGAGCATGCCGTCACCGGATGGCCGGCGGTACAGGGCAATCAGGAATAACGTCCCCAAAGCTCCAGGTATCGCTTTATCAAAACATCTCTTTCCTGGGCGCCGCCCACCGCCAATGCCTTGGCTTGGGCATCAAGCGGAACTTCCAGTGCAGGGTTCAGCAACCCGGGCAATACCGACAACAAGCGCTCACGGGGATAGCGTCGTATCCAACCAATATTCTTCAGTGATTCCTTTAAACCAAAATCACGAATATTGACCAACAGGTTTCTGAATATTCCCAACAGGCCTTTTCTTCCCTGGCCTTTGCTGACCCGGGGCATCGCATAGCTCGACCAAACTGGGGCACTCCCAAGGCGAGCGGTCTCCAGGTGGGACAGTGCCTGGAGCCATTGCCCCACAACCCGATCCAGTACAGCCCGTTCCTGACCCTCGGGAATCAGGATGGCCTCGGGTCCGTAACGTGAATCCATCGCCCTGTGAAAGTCCTCCCTGAATTCCTGATCGCCTTCCCAGGTTAATTCGGCCAGCTTTTCTTGTCTGACAAGCACAGAGGTATTGTAAGTACCGGCAACCGCCAGTCGCACATCCGCGCAGGCCACAATCGCTTTGTCCAGGTAGCGCGCAAACTCTTCGCGTGCTTCAAAACCTTTCACCTCATTCTTTCCAAGCGCCGCACTGTTCAACAATAAAAGCGAGCCCCGGTTCATCAACAATCGAGAAAACTCTGACAAGTCCAGGCCTTCAAGGGGCATGGGAGCCATATCCGCAAGAACCAGTGGATCACCCAGTAACACCACGTGCCCCCACTTGAGCTCGGCATACATGAGGGAGTATTCAAGGCGTGGCAGTTCCGCATGGCGCAGTACAAAGAAATCTACTTCCACGCCTACTTCCCGGGTTAATTCATGCCCAAGGTGAACAAGCTTTTCATGGAATGCCAGGCACTCTTCCTTACTGCCATCGATGACGATGAAATAGTCGTAGTCATTCATCGGAAAATACTTTTCGCCATGTTTGCGATAGCCGCCTTCTCTGCGACCATAACCTCCGGCAAGAATCAGCCCCTTCATCTGCTTCTCGGGAACTGCTTTTTCCACCGCCCGGGTGACAATTTCCTGGTCATGCCGAATGCGATCTTCCGCTCCCGGCTGCCTCCCCAGCGTGAACACTGTTCTATTAACCTGCTCCATAAACCCTCCTGCCCTGGGCGTAACCACGCCAGCGAGCCCATTTCTGGGTGACTCGCAGTGGAACGCTGTGAATCAAGGCATCCACAGAGCCTGTCCTTATACCCCAAACCATGTCCCGGAAAATTTCCATAACGGCAGGGGCCAGAAAATATCGCAGCAAAGAGGAGTTAACCTCACCTCTACGGAATATCCATGAATCAGCCATACCTTCGCCAAAGTGACGCTTGTACGACTGCTTGATCGTATAGTTGTGTGAGTGCATGGCCTCGGCGCTTGGGACATAGACCACTTTCTTGCCCATGCGCTTCACCCGGTAACTCCACTCGATATCCTCGGAATATTGAATGCGGGTCTCGAAGGGAACCGTCTCCACCAGGTCTCTGCGGATGGCTGAATTCGCCATGGAGAAAAAGTGCACCCAGGAGTTGGCAACCTTGCCGTCGCCGAAAGCACGCTCAGTATCTTTAACAAACAGACTGCGACAATCGGGCCTCGCCACCTGGCGTCCATACACCGTGCCTACCTCAGGGTCATTGAAGGGCTTGATCAAGTCCTCCAGCCAGGTACTCGAGGTCGGCGTCGCATCAGAATTAATAAAAACAATGATGTCGCCGGTACAGGCGGCCACCGCCTCGTTAAGTATCCGACCCGGATTGTAGTTGGCGCTGTCATTTAGCTTGATACACTCCGGAACGTTGTATTCCCGAATAATCTCAAGGGTTCCATCATTTGAGGTCGAATCAAAATTCCACAGATCAAAGTCCTTGAAGGTCTGGGACTTTACTGCCTGAAGGGTCTGGCGAATGACACCCACGTCGTTATACGACCGCATCACAATACTGACTTTTTTCACGTCCTTACCCATTAAAACTCTGCTCCCGGCAGTGCGCCGTCTCGACATGTGTGGCGAACTGAATTCAACCCAGTCGCGCCGTTCGAGGTAATGAAATGCAAGTCCCGGGCCAACTTTGAGCAGAGGCGGCGATAGTTATCATTTATGGCATGATGCTTGCTGTTACCTGTAGATGGCCTGTCTAACAGCCCGGCTGTGCTAGCAATCTGCACCACAGGAACGGCCTTATAGCAGGCGGCCAACTGCAAAATGATTTGCAAAGTGACCACCGAAGTCGAAATCAAGAAGGATTTCGACAAAGACAAGGGGATGACTACTCAGTGACTTCAGCACGCCGCACACCTCCACAACACCAAACTTCCGGTGGGTTGGCAGTTGCCACGGTCATGCTCGCCGGAGCAGGCCTGGCCCTGTGGCTGTTTCTTGCTCATTTGACCAACGCGACACTCTTCCAACTGGCACCTGACCGGGCGCTGCCCGGGCTCATCATGCTGGCGGTACTGCCCTTGCTGCTGAATGGTTTCCGTCGGAAAGTATTTTTTGGTACAAAGCTTTCGCTGCACCAGGGCATATCATTCGAGTTCATTTTTCAACTGGTACGCTGGATCAGCCCTCTGCTGCCCTCCCGCAGATTCCAGACAGCATTCCAAATGCGGGAAACCGGACAGGACAGAGCCCTGGCATCGAGTTGGCAAGATATCCAGGCCGCCTCGTTCCCTGCCAGCGCCATGTTGGCGACAACACTATGGCTGTCAGTAGACGGCCACACCCTGGCGGCAGTTGTCGCGCTGATAGTCGGCATCGGCACACTGCTCTGGGGCCACAAGACGCTTAAACAACGTACCGTCAAACCACGGGGTTACCTGGCCACTTGCTTTACAACCGTTTTCCTGTGGGCGGTCGAAGCCATGGTATTTGCCTGGGCAAGCAACGGAATGCTACCCACTAATGCGGCAATGGGCCTCTGGCTGGCCGTGGCGCTGGTGACCCATCGACCCGGGCTGCCGCTTGGGCTGGGCATAGTCCAATTGCCCGCCCTGCTGCTTTTCACTAGCGGCCTGTCGGATACGGCCATGCTGCTGCTGAGCACTTTCATGTTTTGTAGACTGACAACCCTGGCAGGGCTGGGGCTGCTCTACCTTTCGCGTTACAAATTACGGGTCTCCGACCTGTTCCAGCACACGATTGTCAGCCGCATACTCGGCTCACAAAGGCCCAGGGGTGGCTGGCCGGCAACCCCGGAAGTTGAACGGGCACCGTTAAAGCTCTCCATAGTTATCCCTGCCTACCAGGAAGAACAGCGCCTGCCCCGCTACCTGGGGGAGGTTCAACGGCACCTGGCCGACAAAAGGTACCTCTGGGAAATCATCGTGGTAGACGATGGCTCCACGGACAACACCATGAATATCGTCCTGGCAGAACAGGCCAAAGATTCACATATCAAGGCGATACGGCTGGAGCAAAATTCCGGCAAGGGCTCTGCGGTGATGCGAGGCATCCAGGAAGCCCGGGGGCGATACATCATATTCAGTGACGCAGACGGCTCAACCCCGGCCCAGGAAATCGATAAATTACTGCCGGTTCTCGAGTCCGGATCTGAAGTTGCGGTGGGATCAAGAATCCTCAAGGCGCCGGAGTTGGAGAGAAATCGCCGCGCCCTGCGCCAACTGCTGGGAATGGTATTTTACCGGCTGGTGAACTTTTTCGCGGTGCCCGGCGTGGGGGATACCCAGTGTGGCTTCAAAGGATTCCGACAGGACGTTGCCAGGCACTTGTTCAACAACCTGACCGAGCAGGGCTGGGCGTTCGATGTCGAGGTGCTTTATCGCGCCCAGTTACTTGGTTACGCTATTACCGAGGTGCCCATTCAATGGCATGAAGTTGCAGGATCCAAACTGCGACCGCTGCGTGACAGCGCCCGGATGGCGTTCGCCATTCTCAGGATAAGACAACACAACACCGGTTTTTTCAAACGCAATTCCGAAGAATCCGGCGCCCGCGAAGCCAGTCTCGCGTTAGAGTAGACCCATGCAAAACGCCCAACCCATTCGTCTAAGCGCGGCACGATTCGGCATCGTTGGCATCCTCAACACTGTCATCGACTTTGGCATTACCAATGCGCTGTTCTTCCTGCTCCAGCCTTCAACCACGACGCAGTTGGCATTGATCGCTGTGGCAGCCTTTTCGGCCGCAGCAGCGAATTCCTATTTACTTAACTCCCGCTGGTCCTTCAGCGGTCAGTCCCAGGGACCCCGGGTGGCAGGCAGGTTCATACTGGCTACGGCGCTGGGCATGGCTCTTAGCACAGCAGTCTTCTTATTCATGATGCGCTACCTTCCCCTGGTCGCCGAGATGCCCTCCCTGGCCCTGCTTAACGCCGCCCGGCTGTGCAGTGTCATCAGCGCAGTGGCCATCAACTTCCTGAGTTATCGGATCTGGGTATTCAAGGATGCTCGCCAGCAGCAGGCGCGTGAGGCGTTGCCAGGCACAGAATTGCCTGAAGGTGCCTGGAAGTGGTTGTCAGGCATCCTGGCCCTGGGCCTGCTCGCAAGACTTTGGTTTGTCTGGGCCGCACCGGTTGCCTATGGCGATGCCATTAACTATTCCTGGGTTGCCTGGTTTATCGGTCATGGCCAGGCCAGTGTGGCGGACTCTTTTTGGCACAGCTTGTTTGATTTCTGGCAGGCGGGACTGGTGGCCGCAGGACTTGGCCAATACGCCGCACTGGTACTCGCCAGCCTGGTACCCGGCTTGCTACTGGTTGCCATCGTCTTCGACCTCACCCGGCGACTCTACGGCTACACCGCGGCCCGGATCGCGGGAATCATCGCCGCCTTGCACCCCAGGCTGGTTGAATATTCTGTAAACGGATATGCGGAAACTTTTTACCTGTGTTGCGCCGTATTGGCGTTATGGGGCATCTGCACCCTTTGGAACAGACCACGCAACTTGCTCGCAATTATTGCAGCAGGACTGGGGTTGGCTGGCTGGATACTGGTTCGCAACGAGGCCATCGTCTTCGCCGGATTTGCCATGCTCACCGGTCTTTACCTGGGCCGAGACCGGATCGCCGACCTGGGACCAGCCTGTATCAAGGTTGGCTTGATTTGCCTGGCGATTATCGTCGCTTACGCGGCGGCTAACGAAATGATCTGGCAGGACCACGGATTACTCAGAAAGAGCACTAACCTGGGTCGACAGCACGTGGAAATGCTGGACCCACAAGCGGCAGCCCGTGAAACCTATGGCCTGGCCGAAATGCCTGCGCAACCCCCAGAGCCAGCCCTGCAGCGCTGGATCCGAAACCTGCGCTACACCGCCGAGCGCCTTCCTGGAATGATCCTTTCGCCATTTTTCCTCATAGCCTTGCTGCTGCCCCTTGTCTATCCGCGTAGAGAATCCGGGAGAGATCCAGCCTGGCCATTGTTGCTGTTTAGCGCATGGCCGTTGCTGTTTTACCCGTTCATGCAACTGGAACCGCGGATGCTGTTTCCCACCCTGATCGGAGCCATCGTATTCTCGGCCGCTGCATTAATGCCTGCCGGGCGCTGGCTAAACGCCGTCTTCAGCCCGTCACGAAGCGACTCCCTGCGACGCGCCCCCACTGCGGCCATGTTGATCAGCCTGCTCGTGGTCCTGCCCCTGCTTGCCAGTCATTCCATGAAAACCCGCGGCTATCACAGGCAGGTCGGTGAATGGCTGAAGACTCACATGCCTGCGGAGGTGGCCCTCAGCGGTGACGGATACGGGTATGTGACTGCCAGTGCATTCTGGGCAGGGCGACGGGCTGAACCCCGGCCATGGACCGACAACCCTGGGGATTTGGTCCAGGCCACCCTGGCCAGCGGATCTGCCCTGGTGCTGTATGAGGACTACCTGGAACGCTTCAACCCGGAGTTACTTCCGAGCCTGAATACCGGCATGCCCGGGCTGATTCTGGCCCATGAATTCCAGTTCCCGGATAGCGGTCGAGTACAAGTGTGGCTGCCACCAGGAAAATCCCTGCAGTAGGAAAACTCAGGTAGAGGCCGGCGCCACGGGCCGCGGGGCTTGAGCCGCCTGGGCCAGCAAAAGTGTGGCTATTAACCGTTTGCGTTTCTGCTTGCGAGTGGCCGCCACGACCCGGGGCATGGCTGCGAGAAAACCTGCCAGCATGAAATACTCGACGGTCAGATAGGTCTGGCGGAACGCCCATTCCAGCAAGGACTGAATCCACAGCGAAAGCATGCCGATAACAATCCCCAGGGCCATCCAGGAAGGCGGATCATCGGTTCGACTAAACAACTGCCGAATTCCCAACCACATGCCATTGCCTATCATCACCAGGAAGACCAGCATGCCCAGCCAGCCCATCTCACAGGCGTGCAACAGGTATATGTTGTGGACAATTCCGCGATCACCCTCGAACGGGATGAATCGCGAGTAGGCGGTTTCGTTAATGACGTGAGAGTAATTATTAATCCCAACCCCGAATATATGATTGTTCGCCATGGCATAGGCGGCCTCATTCGCCTGGTGCCGGCTTTCCTCCGCATCAACAGGCGCGGTGAGGAAGCGGTGAACAATCGATGGCAGCACGACTGCTGCCACAGGTATGGCAGCCAACATCATGATGCCCACCATGAGGAACTTCCTCGCCTTCGGAGTACGCGCAAGGGATATTCCAATTACCAGCCCATAGCAACCCACCATCATCACCAGCGCTCCGCGAGAGAAGGTTGCCAGGACGATCAGGGTGCCCATGCCCAGCACCGCCAGGTATACGTATCGTCTCCAGTGCTTGCGACCGTCATTCATCACAAATGACATGAAGATCATATTTATCATGTTGATGTACAGGGCGAGGGTATTGGAATGAGGGGTACTGCCCTGGGCCCGGTATATCCCGGTAGCGCGTTGTTTCAGTGTGAGAATGAACTCCATGAAAACAATCGCCGCGAGTATCCACAGGAAGAACTCCAGGTCCTCCTCGTTGCGCAGATAATTGTAGGCCACCCAGTACACGGCGATCGCCCGCACAAGCTTGAACAGGCCGAACCCGGAGTAGATTCCCACGTAAGCCGTAACGGCGGAAAGCAAGGCGACTCCCATGTACATCATGATGGGCGCCGCGTTTGGAGGGAATAATTCCAGGGTGCGATTCTGCCAGCGGGGCGACCGGATCATGATGATGATCAGAGAAATGATCATCCAGTCGGTGACCCCGAATTCAAAGCCCCGGGTATCGCCCCGGTACAGCTCCATGGACACCAGGTTGATATCGATCAGGTAACTGGTGGAGAAGAATGCGGCGGCCACAATCGCCCGCTCCGCCCATCTGTAGCGGATTCCAAACCACGACGCCACCGGTATGAATACCAGTGTGGCGCCCATAAAAATGAAATATTTGGCTTCCATAAACTCCTTACCTGTACCTCCACTATCAAGTTCTGTGCCAAAATAGGGAAATCTGTGGAATTCCGAGGTTCCCGGGAGTTTCCCGCGTCCCAGACGCAGAATGCAAATCACTTTGCCGCCAGCGTTGCCATCCTGCGGGGAAAAACCACATTCACGCCGATTTCCGAAGCTGGCACGGGTCTTGCTGTACTAAGCACAGGAAACAGCACTGTGGAATCCCAAGACCCGGCCATGACCAAGATGAAAAAAACATCTCAGAATCAGACGAAACAGATAGATGAGCAACGGCTGCCCCTGCGCGACCGTTCTCTGAAGGACCGGATTCGTCGCCGCTACAATCGCATGAAACCCGGCCTGCAGGTCGTGTTGAGCCGCGGACTGGACCTATTGGTCGGCTTGGCTCTGCTGGCGGTTACCTGGCCTTTCATGCTGGTGCGTGGAGTCATCGCGGCATTCCAGACAGGTCGTATTTTCAGCCGGGCTGACCGCCTGGGAATTCAGGGGGAACCCTTCACCCTGTTTATGTTCGCCGGAGATTTTTACGGGCGACGACTGGCGAGCCTGTTTAATCTGATTGGCGGCTCTGTCAGCCTGGCCGGCCCCCGGGCACTCTCCGCTCGAGAAGCCCGCAACACCGGAGTTGACCCGGTACTGCTGTCGGTGAAGCCCGGTCTGTTCTCTGCTTACAGTTTGCGAAAGAAACTCAACCTGGCCTACGAATCAGAAACAGAAATCGATCGGGACTACGTTCACCAGTCCAGCGCGAGCTCGGGCCTGACGCTGACGATCCGCTCTGTCTTGAGCGGACTGTTTGCCAGCAATTCGAATTACGTCAGCCCCGACAATTTCAAACTGCTGGGCCTGACCCTTCGCAATACCGAAATGGACGAGGCCCTGGACTGGGTGTTCCAACGAGCCAGGGGTGATCGTCCAGCCACGATGTCTTTCGTGAATGCGGACTGCTTGAACCTGGCCTTCATCCACGCCGACTACAGGGAAATTCTTCAGCAGTCGGATAGGGTGCTTCCTGACGGCATAGGCATTCACGTTGCCTGCCGCATGAAGAAACTGCGACTGCGGGCCAACCTCAACGGCACCGATATGTTCCCACGGCTGTGCCAGCGTGCTGCCGAAAACGGAACCTCCATTTATTTGCTGGGCGCGAGGCCTGAAATTGCCCAGGCAGCGGCCGAGGCGATGGTCGCCCGTTATCCAGGCCTGGTCATCGCAGGCACTCATCACGGGTATTTCAACGAAGAGCAAAGCAGCGACATCATCAGCGACATAAACAATTCCGGCGCAGACATTCTTTGTGTCGCCATGGGCGCCCCTCACCAGGAGCGCTGGCTGGCCCGACATGCAGGCGAACTGAACCCGCCACTGCGCATGGGCGTGGGCGGTCTGTTCGACTATTACTCGGGACGTGTCCGGCGGGCCCCCCAATGGGTACGAGAGATTGGCATGGAGTGGGTGTGGCGCATCGCCATGGAGCCACGTCGTTTATGGAAACGATATGTGGTGGGCAATCCCTTGTTCCTTTATCGTGCCTATCGCTACAACGATCCTGACCTGCTTACCCCTGAGATCGTCCAGTCAGCCCTGGAAAGAAATCGCGCCGGACGAAAGGTTTCGGCCGCAGCCAAGAGAATCTTTCGCCGGGTGTTTTACGCGACCGGAGCGGCCATCAAGCGAACCATGGACTTCATGGCTGCCGCAGTGGCCATCTTGTTGCTCTCTCCGTTCCTGCTGTTGTTGTGCCTGGCAATCAAGCTGGAATCACCCGGGGGAATTTTCTTCAATCAGACCCGCATTGGCGCCGGCGGAGAGCCCTTCAAGATGTGGAAGTTTCGCTCCATGTACCAGGATGCGGAAGCCCGAAAGGCAGCCTTGATGGCACAGAACGAGATGCAGGGCGGCGTGATATTCAAGATGAAAGACGACCCCAGGATCACCCGTATCGGAAAATTCATCCGTCGCGCATCAATTGATGAACTGCCCCAGTTGTGGAACGTCCTGAACGGCGACATGTCACTGGTCGGGCCGCGCCCGCCTGTGCCTTCTGAAGTGGCGGAATACTCACTCAGTGACCGCAGAAGACTGCATGTCAAACCTGGTATTACCTGTATCTGGCAGGTCTCCGGACGCTCAACCATACCCTTCGACCAGCAAGTCGAACTGGACGTGGATTACATGCATACCCAGTCCGTGTGGACTGACATCAAATTATTGCTCAAAACCCTGCCCGCCGTTTTTAAGGGCACGGGCGCTTACTAGGAGCTCCATCTGTCATGGATATTAAAGTTATCGTTCTCGCCGACCGACTCGGAAAAGAGCTAGAGCCGCTGGACCAGACAAGCTGCCCTGCTCTGCTTGAGATCGCCGGCCGCTCGGTAATCGAATACACCCTGGAAGATTTGGCCGAAGCCGGCTTCAAACAAGCACTGGTTGTATCGGTCCACACGGAATTGTTTGAGAAAAAAATCCGCAAGGGTGGTCGCTGGGGCCTGGAACTCGAACACCTTCTTTCCAGGGGCGAAATGCGTCCGGAAAGTGCGCTTCGACGTGCCCATCATGAGGGACCTGCTCTGATAATTCGCGGAGACGTTGTGCGAGGACGCTGTGTAAGCCAGTTCCTGAAGGCGGCTGTCGAAACCGGCGGTGAGTGCGTGTCCGGCACCATCAACGGCCAGGACGCGGGCATATGTTTTGTGCAAGGCAAGTGGAGCCACGGCGCCGACTGGCGCGCACTGGAGTCCGGGCCAAACGACGTCGAACTTGGCGATATCGGTTTATTCTCTTTAAGGTCTTTGAAGAATTTGCACGACGCCAACATGGCTGCCATGGATGAAACTTTACAGGGCACAAAGCTCCCTGGACGTACCGGTGACACGGGCATCACAGCCGCCCGCCAGAGCGTGGATCACGGGGCCCGGGTAAACAACGGTAAAGCATTCATCGGTCTCGCCGCGCAAGTTGGCAAGGGCGTAGAGATTAAAGGGAGCGTCGTTATCGCTGAACACTCCTATGTCGATGAGGGCGCCAGCCTGGAAAATTGTGTTGTCATGCCTGGCACATACGTTGGCAAGGACGTGGAAATACGCAATGCCATCGTTGCCGGGAACCGGTTAATACGGGTGGATATCGATACCATCACCGAGATTCCTGACGATTTTCTCCTGACCTCCATGCAAAAGCCTGCTGATGGAGCGTCGGCGACAAGTTTCTGGGATCGCATATTGGCTGTTTTTCTACTGATGATTTCAGCCCCGCTTTGGCCGATCGCGGCAATCCTGGCCTTCATCAATCACCCCAGTCAGCCACTGGTGAGCAGCCGCCAGGTTGGCAACCGGGACGACGGCGCAGGCACGTTCACCCGCTGGGTATGGAATACCAACATTCCGGTCTTGCGGAACCTGCCAGGTTTATTCCCGGTCATCACCGGGCATCTTTGCCTTGTCGGCGTGCGGCCGCCACTGGCTAATTCAAGCGCAGTCGGCCACAAGGTTGCCCCAGCCGGTTTGATTGGCCCCGCATTGCTCGACATGGATAGCGAGGCTACCGAAGATGAGATCGCACTGGGAGAGACTGTCTATGCAAGCCGCTTGACCCTGGGGACAAAACTGACCTACATGCTCAGGGGAGCATCCAGTCTGTTTGGACGACGTGCCTGGAAGCCGAGCTTGCGATGAAATCGGACTAGAAGAAATCTGTCTTTTGATTTTCGGAGAACCACAGGCTCACTGAGGTGGCTTCACCAGGGGTCGTCTCTGAACAATCATCCAGATCTGGAGCAAGTGAGGTAAAGGCAGAAAGCCATCTCTGCGGGAGCCTGGGTTCCCGGGTTTTATTACAAGTCTCTCAAATGCTCCGTGACACGCTCCCGAATGGCCCCAAACGGAATTGGCTTGGGATAAACGGTGATTGAGGCAGGTATCCCGCCCCTGTCTCTGATTTCCTCTTCAGACATCGCCGACACGGCCATAACAAGGGAATCTTCCAACTCACCGGAGGACCCCAGTACTTCCAGGACTCGAAAGCCATCAGTCTTGGGCATCATCAAGTCCAGGATGACAACCTGGGGCTTGTGCAGCCCTATTTGGAGCAAGCCTTCATACCCGTCCTGGGCCGTTACCACGTCCACAGGCAAATTCCAGCTTTCAATACTCAGGCGATAAAGCATCTGCAAATCCGGTTCGTCCTCCACCACCAGGATGGTGTGACGGCCCCCGGAAGATTCGCTTCCCAATTCCCGCTGAAGGCGCTGCACTTCCGCCTCAGGAAACCTCCGATGTCCGCCAGGGGTCTTCCAGGCCTTGATGACGTCAGCGGCCGCCCATAATTGAATTGTTCTGCTCGAGACACCCACAAGATCGGCAACTTGTTGAGTTGTATAAAGTTTTTCATCAGTCATAATTTTTCCAAACTCAACGGGAAACCGGGTTTTCTGGAGATGCCGGTTTTTCGTCTATTAAATCCACAAAATCCAACAAATACGTCGAATTTTCCGATTTGGGAGAAATATCACAAATCGCGCTCAAAGGCTCCTATTTCGAGCAAAAATTTCTTTGCTATAGATCGGACAGTCACGTCCACAGGAGCTGGATTTTAGTGATGACTAGTAGATAGAGGTGACCAGCAGCGTATCGGTATACAAGCCCTCTCCCACACTTTGCCTGGGAAATATCCGCCCGTAGATGGGAAACGAAAATGATACCGGTCGGCCTGATGAGGTTTTCTCACCAGAATTCACGACAGTGCCTCCCGTTCCATCACCCCAGATCAGTTGCCGGGCCGGATCGGCATACAAGTTGTATTCCAGGAGATAGGGACCAGAGACCATCCGACGTGGGGCAAACCCGCCACTGCTGCTTTGGGATATGGTCAATACAAATGATCCAGCGTTCCCGGTGCAGCGGACATCCACGCTTCCGGTCACGTCCAGGGAGGCGGCAGCTCCGGGATTGTAAAGACCAAAATCCACCGGCTGAACGGTAAACCTACACGTCGCCGCCTGAGCCACAGGCGAAAGCAGCATCAAGAAAAAGATACTGCTCCAGATCGCCCCCGGCGACCTGGCTGCCTTTGCTGTTGTTCGCCATTTAGTCATCATGTGATTACAGAGAATACCATTGGGTAGTTAAGCAACGCGTCATTCGGCCTTATCCACTTTATCAAGCGGTTGTATGTAAATTTCTTTTACGCACACAAAGACACCCAGATTTGGAATCCCGTCTCCCTTAATGCCCGGTTGAACATCAATATTTAGCCGGCATTGCCAGTCGCTGTTGCTGACCAGCACCTGGGTCATGGGGGACACGCCCTGCAAATAGAGCCTGCCATTGCGGCCCACAGGAAATACCTCGTCCCGACCCAGAACCTGTGCCTCGGAGCCTTCCGTCACCGGGGTCCCGTCCGGCCAGTTCAGGGTCAACAGTGCTCCCCGGGTGTCCGTGACATCAAACTCCAGCAGTAACCCCGAACGATAATAGGGCGCCACCGCTACATTTGTCGTGTTCACCGCAGCGGTAAGGGGTAAATCTCCAGAATTCATACTGATCCGATTCGCCTGGTAAGGCAGCAAGCCGGGGATCATCAGCCTGCCATTGCTGTCGGTCACGCCCATCTCCCTGTTCTCAAGGTAAATGCTGACCCCTTCGTAACCGCCGGTATCCACCACCGCGAAACCGTCCTTGATTTCGCGATTGGCATAGACGTCGCCTCCCATCCACGCAACCGAACCATCAGCCTGGGCGCGCACGCCGGTTTTTCCATCCCGACTTCGCACTTCCGCCTGGAGTCGGTTGTAATTCGTGTTCCATGTAGATTCCGCCTCAAACTCGTTACTTTCGCCAGCGAACGCGGCGGCACGATAGCCGAATCCCGGACCGGTGGGCGCATCTTCACGATACTCAACCCGCAAGCTATTAGAGCCGCCGGATCGCTGCATATTCGTGGATGCGCTTCGGCGGCCGCCAAAATACTTCATCAGCACAAGGCTGGCCTGCATCTCACTGTTATCCTGCTTGATATAGCTACCACTTACATTCAAGGACAAGTCGCTGGGGAGGGTTCTCGAATAGTTCAGAGAAACCACCTTGCGATCCATGTCGGGATTGTGAAAACGCTCGTCGATAAACGACATGCCAAGCGATCCATAACCGCCAACACTGGTACCCGCGGACACCAGGCTCTGTATACGCGGGAAAGCGTTGGGCAGATCAATACCTGGCTGGGTAAACTCTTTGCTTGTTCCCTGCAATCTCAGGTCAAAGCGAAATTCCCGTCCCTGGTATTGATGCCCCACCTGCCACAGCGCGCCGGTGCGCTGCTTGTTGCTGACAGCCAGGGCGGAAGACAAAACGCCAAGGCGCGTCATGCTGTAGGTTGCGGCGCCGCTGGCAACCTGCACGTCTCCGGTGGCGTCAAGGCGGCCCTCGACGGTGAAGTTGTCACTCAGGCCTCGTCTCAGCGTGCCTGAAACCAGCATGTCGGAGTAATCGTTACTCCTCAGCCCATAGTTCTCTCTGAGCGCACCAATGCTCACGGAATAATCCGACAACCCCGGCCGCAACAGTTTGTTTGAGGTATAGAAATCCTGGACGACAAGTTGCTCGCGACCCATCAAATCTCGCGTCACCACCTGTATCTGACCGGCGCCGGTAACTACCGGGATGTCGTCTATACGAAACGTGCCGTCCGGCACGTCCTGGCTGGAACGCAGGCTGCCGTTAACAAATATATCCAGCGCTGTCGGAACGACGGCGCTCCCGGATATGGAAGGCTGGGGAAAGGTAATCAAGCTTGGCTGGGTAGCGAAGTTTGTCGCCAGCTGAATGCCGCCGAACCTCAAGGAGCGCGACCAGCTGCTTGAAGGCGTCAAGGCATCGCCAACCCGAAGGCTGCTCAAGCTGCCAGGAAAGTCGCTGGTCCAGGTGGTCTCAAGCCTCGTAAAAGGCTCACTATCCTGCCCCAAAGGCCCGTTCAGATCGCGATACAGGAGTTCAGTGGACAGGTTCCCGCGGGGCGTAAAAACCGTGGGACTGAAAAGTCCGGATAACTGGCGGGCAGCAAGACCCGGGTCATCAGCGTATCCAAGACTGTAATCCAGGAATGCGCCCATATCAGCATCGGGCTCAATGTAGGAATTCCAGGACATGGAACGGGTAATGCCGTTCAGGTACTCGGGGGGAATTCGGGCAGATCCACTCATGGTCCGGGTGTTCACCTGGGTAAGCACACCGGGCAAGGCGTCGAAAGCGTGGAACTTGCGGCCAGCATGACTGACTGCCGGTGGAAATGGCCGGGCCACTCCCCACTCCGCCAGGGTCGTTTCCTCAGCGTAAAGCGCTCCGCTGGCATCCACCAACATCAGCACCGATCCTCGATTGGTGCCATTGACGGTCATGTCCAGCAACAACAACTGATCATCTCTGGGAGCTGCGTCAGCGCCTTGGGACTTGACTGTGTCGGCTAATTCTTCCGCGGAAGGGTCTTCGTCCGTAATGGCAGGGGCGCGTCTACGCGGCTTCGTCGACGATCCAAAATGCACGGATACTGAATCGCTGGCAGATTCGGTGTTTAGCCCCGCATCGCCCGTCCCGTTGGCAAACCTGTTGGCCCAGACGCTGGCAGTTTCGTCCAGGGCAGCCAAATCGTCAGAGACCAGGCTGGCCTGGGCATTAGCCTGGGAAGGCTCATCACAGTGTGCTATCTGGCTGCACCCAAGCGCCGCCATTAATAACAGGGCTTTTAGTCCCTTATTCGGAGTAGACCACGTCATGGCCCCAACTCCCGTCCCTGTCGGAGGTAATGTCTACACGCTGGGGCACGCCCACCTCGCCGGGAATCATGATCCCAACGGTGGCGCCCGGAAGGATGTAGCGGGCCTGGCCAGCGGGTTTCTGCCCCTGTCCTGGAAACGTCCCAGCGCTGCCGGTAATCGTAACCGACTGGAGTTTCACGTGGCCGTTGCCATCATTGCGCAAGCTCACGTAGCTTCCCTGATCTGTCTTTGCTACCGACTGCACCTGGATATCAGGCGCTGCCGAGCCTGCCTGGGGCGCGACAAATACCGGCATGCTGATCTGCATGCGCATCGTGACGCCCGAGCCCTGGGTTCCCTCAGGGGGCGCCAACTCGGTAATCAGCAAGCGGAAAGTCCGTTCCGCGTCCGGATTCGTTTTACCCAGCATGGCCACTCGCACTATCTGCTCTTCACCAGGCTGAACCGTAAAAATTGGTGGGACAGCGAGGATCTCATCGCTAGCAACGAGTCGGTCTTCTCCAAGGTCGCTTTGCGTCCACTGCATCGCGACCACATCCATGGAGACAGGGGTGCTGTCTTCATTTCGTATGCGTAGCTCTGCTGACACCCCGGTGCGAGTCAAATCCACCCGAACAGGGTTTACATCCACAGCGGCAGCATTGGCGAAACCGCTGCTCAACAGCAGGGCCAAAAACAAACAGGGAGCGGCAAAAGCCGCTCCCCTGGATTGTCTCCGAAAAACCATCCTAGAAGACGATGGTTACGGTGACGGTATCGGTGTAGCTCGTATTAACAGCTGCGGCAGCATCTGCCTGCGCAACTCGTCCGTACACACTTACCGTATCCCCACCCAGGTAACCCACACCGGTCACCGAAACACCGTTGGTGGAGGTATTCAGCCATTCATTAGTGCGCCCAAAGTCCGTGAACAACTGGTATGGCAAGAAATTTGTTCCGCCGTCAGACATCTGGCGAGCAGTTCCGTCTGTTGCACCCTGAGCGCCACCATTGAGCAAAATCTCGGTGGTGGTGCCGGTTGTGCACTGCCAGGTTACCGAACCGGCGGTATCGTTATCGATTGTCGGATCAAGCGTTCCGAAGGCGACCGGTGCAGTTGTGACAATCTCGCAAACCGGTGCGACCTGGGCAGATACGCTCAGAGAACCGGTAGCATCTGCCTGGACAGCCATGGGTATAGCGACCAGGGTTGCGGCAGCAGCGAGAGAAAGAGAGGAGAGTGAAAGGCGGTTTTTATTGTTCATAGTCTTGATGATCATATTCATAATTCCCTTGTCGTGTCGTTTCCATGTGGTGTTCGGCGGTCCAGCCATCTTCACGTGAAGACCTG